>Ga0307373_10001377_pt1 | contig 45554 bp, 41 predicted proteins | sample OX2MG_FD_202534 | JGI IMG/M metagenome (GOLD analysis project Ga0307373, IMG submission 202534) | Soil microbial communities from Risofladan, Vaasa, Finland - OX-2 | ecosystem: Environmental > Terrestrial > Soil > Coastal area > Acid sulfate soil | place: Finland: Risofladan, Vaasa | collected...
AGTTGCTGGCCAGGGTGAAAATGGCGGCCACGGCACCCACGGCGACAGCGCCGCACCAGAAAATCAGCCGGGTTTTCCAGTCGCTAACCGAAAGATAGCCAAACAGGCGGCGCGGCATGTCAGTCGCAGGTCAATGCTAGTAGATGGGTTGGAAGGCGGATATCGTACCACTTACTGAGTATTATGTTGTGCAGCGTAATAGCAATATCGGCTTTGTGATGTATTTTGCCAGCTGTTATTGCGTCTGTTACCATCGCGCTCCGCAGGCTGATATCCTGTCACCGAAACACCGGCTTCATTCTTTTATCTGGCACGAATCGCCATGAATCCATGCGGCATATCCGTGGATTCATACTAACCACCATCGCTGCAACCAGTTGTCTTGAGACAATGCAATCGATCATCACATGGCTTGCGCCCTGGGAGTTCTCGCCCACCGTCTTAGTGGCGTGCCTGCTGTTTTGCGGTCTTTACCTAGCAGGCATGCTGGCCTGTCGCCGTGCAGGCTCGTCCACCGGTTTCTGGCGCAATAGCTCATTTTTCACCGGCATCATCCTGATATATATGGTCCTGCAGACGCATTTCGATTATTACGCCCAGCACATGTTCTGGATCCATCGACTCCAGCATCTGGTACTGCATCATCTGGCACCTTTCCTGATCATGCTGACAGTGCCGCAGGCGGTTATGGCGAGCGGTATCCCGCAGCGCCTGAGACGGCCGCTGATCTCGCTGTGGCGTAACCGCGGCGTGCAGGCGGTTTACCGCATTATTCAGCAGCCATTTTTAGCGACGTTTATGTTCGTCGGGCTGATCTATTTTTGGCTGATGCCGTCCTTGCATTACAAGGCCATGCTCGATGTCTCGCTCTATAACCTGATGAACTGGAGTATGTTGCTGGATGGGCTGCTGTTCTGGTGGCTGATTCTTGATCCGCGTTCACCTGCAGAGGGCGCGCGCACCGGATTCGGCACACGGCTGCTGCTGCTGTGGGCTATCATGATCCCGCAACTGATCCTGGGCTCCTATATCGCCCTCAGCCATAGTGATCTGTACACGGTGTATGCGATTTGCGGACGTATATGGCCCATAAGCCCGATCACCGACCAACATATCGGCGGCCTGATTACCTGGATACCATCATGCATGATGAGCGTGGTGGCGGCACTCATCGTATTCGGCCGCTGGACACGACGCGGACCGCGATACAGCAGCGTCGTTAAAAATACCGCGACCTTGATCTGAACGGAGGCTCATATGCGAATAAAATATCTCGTATTACTGCTGACAGTCTTTTGTCTGCCGGCGTTCGCCGGCACTCTCTCTGTGACCGGCGCCTGGCTACGGCTGTTGCCGGGTGATCTGCCGCTGGCCGGTTATGCCCATGTCACCAACAATACGGGACACACACTGACGCTGACCGGGGCCAGCAGCCCGGAGTTTTCCGATGTGCAATTGCATCGCAGTGTGGTTCACGATGGGATGGATAACATGCTGCACATCGAGGCGATAACTATCGCAGCGGGGAAAACACTGGATTTTATTCCCGGCGGCTATCACCTAATGCTATTCGATCGCAAACATCCATTGGGTGCCGGCCAGCATGTGCCGGTGATCCTGAGATTCAGTGATGGCACGCAGTACACGGCTGAATTCGTCGTCAAAGGAGCGACCGGACAATGAACAGAGTCTTGTCATTTCTTTCCCGTAACCGTGGATTGGTTCTGGTGTGCGCCGGATTGCTGGTGATACTTACCATCACCGGCTGCGGCCACAGTAGTATTTCGCAACCCTGGAATCTTCTGAACATCACCGGCCACATGCCGCCGCTGCAATTCACCCTGATGCGCGATGACGGGCAGACCGTCACCCAGAAGGATTATCTCGGCAAGCCGGTGTTGCTGTATTTCGGTTATACCAACTGCCCCGACGTCTGTCCGACGACCCTGGCGGATCTGGCGACAGCGCTCAGGCAGCTAGGCCCGGTGGCGGACCAGGTCCGGGTGCTATTCGTTTCCGTGGATCCCGCTCGCGACACACCGGCGGTGCTCAAAAGCTATACCAACGCATTCGGTCCCTGGTTCGTAGGTATGACGGGTAGCCAGGAGCAACTGGTGACGCTCACCAAGCGCTACCGGGTGGCATACCGGCTCGGCAAGCCGGATGCCAAGGGTGAATATGCGGTGTATCACAGCAGTGCGGTCTTCATTTTCGACCGCCAGGGCAAAGCCAGACTGTTGACCAGCCTGAGTGACAAACCGGATGTAATCGCGACCGATCTGAAACGTCTGCTGGCGGAATAAACATCGATGTGATTTGGACCATGAATGCCTGCAGCTGCGCATCCTGCGTTCTCACTAACTAGCGTGGTATTGAGCATGAAGGATGATGTACAACAAAAGCTCACAACGATATCCGAAGATGACTATCGTTTGCTGACTGCCTGGCGAGACACCCTGCGGGATTTCATGACCGCTAGTAAATGCATCCTCAAACAGGCGGGTGTGACCACCAGCGAGTATCAGGCGTTGCTGGTCATCCACCTGCACACACAGCAGCAGCCTTTATCCATGGGTGAGCTGGCACGACATCTGCGTATCCGGAACAATGGTGTAGTCAGCCTGGTAAACCGCATGGCGCGACAAGGGCTGGTCCGGCGCGTGCCTTCCGAACAGGACTCACGGGTAGTGCATCTGCGCCTGACCACCAAGGGTGAAACTGTTTTGCGCAAACTGGTCAGTGCACATCGCCGTGAACTGGACCGCATCATGCCATCGCTCAGAAATATTCTCGCCTGAGTAAAACGACCATCAGCACAACGCAAATCATTGCGGGCGATTATCAGCACGAGATCCGCGATTGGCAAAGCCGGCGGCTCAGCCGGCTGACCGCTGAAGACGGTTGGACCACTCTCGTGGGACTATTGTGGCTGGAGCCAGGCGACAACAGTTTTGGCCGTGCGGCTTCCAATAAGATCGCGATGGATTATCCGGTGTTGCCGGAACAGGCGGGCGTCTTCAGGGTATGCGGCACGCAGGTCGTTTTCACAGCCACGCCCACGGCAGAAATACTGCACGATGGCCGGCCGGTGACCACCATCGGCCCACTGGTTGATGATGCCGGCGGCAAACCCACGATCCTCAAAACCGGCACCCTAAGTTTTTATCTGCTGGAACGCAGCGGCCGGCTCGCAATCCGCGTCAGGGACAGTGCTGCCAATACGCGTACACATTTCCAGGGATTGATGCATTTTCCTATCGATGAAAAATGGCGGCTTTCGGCGCGCTTCGAGCCTTTTCAACCGGTTAAAAATGTCTCAATCGTCAATGTGCTGGGCATGCAAGAAGATATGCTTTCGCCCGGCGTGCTGGTGTTTGAAGTCGATGGTAGACAGTGCCGTCTGGAAGCGGTACTGGAATCAGGAGAAACCGATTATTTCGTGATGTTCACCGACCGGACCAATGGCAAGCAGACCTACGCGGCTGGTCGCTGTCTATACGTGTCGCCACCTGTGGGTGGTGTCACGGTGATTGACTTCAACAAAGCCCACAACCCGCCTTGCTGCTTCACAGCTTTCGCCACTTGTTCATTGCCGCAACAGCAGAACCGTTTACACTTGGCTGTGACCGCGGGCGAATTGAAGTATCAGAACAGCGAACATTAAATGCCAACACTTATATCTGGAAGCTGGCACTGAGCTCGATGAAGCGCCCCGGCAAGATGTAGGACTGGCTGTTGCCTAGCTCGCTGTTTGATACCGGTGGTCGCTGGTTATTGAGGTTGCGACCGTTGAGCCTCAAGGTCCACTTGTTGAACCGGTAACCGATGCCCGCATCGAAGGTGGTATACGCCGGGGTCATTACTGTATTCTCCGGGTCGAAGTAACGGCTGCCGACATAGCGGACCACCACGGAACCGATCCAGCCCTGTTCCGGCATGTAAAAAATGCCAGTAGAAAACAGATCCAGGGGCGACATCTCCAGGCGGTTGCCGGCATCCTGCACCAACCCATTTGGAGTCATGTTTATGAAGTTGCGGTAAGTGGCTTCGTGGTAGCTGTAAGCCACCTGCCAGCGCCACTCGCCCGTTAAGCGCCAATCCGCAGACAATTCGATACCCTTGAAACGGTTCTGACCCCCGTTGGCGGTACCGGGAAGCCCATTCACGTCCGTGGAAATCACCGTGTTGTTCATATTGGTCAGGAACGCGCTGGCTTCCCAGTCGAAGCGGCTCTGCAGCAAGGTGCCCTTGAGTCCCATCTCGTAAGCTTGGGCGGTCTCGGGCTGCAGGATATTGGGCGTATATTCCGGCCCAAAGTCGTTGGCCGCGGGTTTAAAGGTATTGCGGTAATTCCCATAAATAACAAAGTCGTCCGTACCATCCTGCCAGACGCGATAGCTCAGGCCCGTCATTCCGGAAATGCGCGTATCGCTGCGGTTATCGCCGCCAGACTGCGGCATCAAGGTGGGATCGGTGGGGAACAGGGTGGCACTTAGGGATTCCACGTCGTGATTGAATTGCAGACCAAAGTTGAAGTCCCATCGCGGCGCAAAAGTCCAATCCGTCTGCAAGTACAGGCCGAAGAAGCGGCGTGTGTCCTGCATGCCGGTGTATTCGTCCACCGGCACCGAGGTGCTGGCTGGTGGATTGCTCCCATCCGGTGCGATGAAATACTGGAAGTTGGCACTCTGTGCCTGGCCCGAACCGTAGAGATAGCTGAAGCCGGTGACTACATCGAGGTTACCCACCGGTGAAAACGTCAGATGGCTGTCGAAATAGATATCCGTGTGATCCTGGCTTTGGTTGAAACCGTCCGCATTCGGGGTGCCGTTGTCAGTCAATTGGTCGGAACGCATGAAACCGCGGATATTGCGATTGTGGGTAAAGGTATTGGCGAGGGTTGTGCTCCACTCGCTCCAATTTAGATCGGTGTCATAAGCGGCCACCAAACTGACGCGATCCTCATTCATCTTGGCGTCGCTGGGGTTGTTATTAGCATCCGTAGGCACCAGCGTCGAAATCGCAGTGGCTCCATCCGGCAAGGGGCGCGGACTGGCGGGTTTCTGATTTAGCAGCAAGCCATCGAGATCCAGGCGAAATTCGCCGTTGTTTGTGTCCACGGCGCTGCGGTACAAAATATGGGAGCGCGAATATCCAGTACGTGGATCGCCGAAATTTTGCTGCGTCACATCAGCCGCAATGGACTGGCGAAGCGGCCCGTCACTTGTGATCGGCGTGGCCATGCTCGCGCTGCTGCTTCCGTAGGAACCGTAGGACGCCGAAGCGCTGCCACCCGGCGCACCTGCCTTGCGGTGGATGATGTTGATGACACCCACGAAGGAGGTGGCACCGTATTTTACCGGCGCCGAACCGCGTATCACTTCGATGCGATCCACGTCGTTGAGATCGATGCTCGCCAGGTCCGGATTGAAGGTGCCGCCTACGGGGATACCGTCCACTAATAGCAAGAAAGCATCGAACTCACGCAAACCCTGAAATTCCGGTATAGCACTCGCCGGACCACCGTCACCTCCAGGCGCGATATCCACGCCTGCAGCCAGTACCAACGCGCTGCGCAAATCGGTGGCGCCCAGTGCCATCAGCTGCGCATGCGTGATCACATCAATGCTCTGGGGGACGTTGCCCAAATGTTCGGGAAGCGGCGTGGCGGTGACCTCCACCGACCCCAGGGGAATTGCGTCAGCCGGGTTGTGGGTATCAGCCCATGCGTTCTCGCAGATGCATAGGATAACGGTCAGGAGCAGGCCGTAGGTCGCGGTTTTCATGCTTTGAATGCCCTTGGAAGAGAGTAAGTTCGCCGGAGTTATTTGGAATCAGCGGACAAGCTTGCAATTCGTATAACTACAATTATATATAGGGCACCTCTAAAAATTAAGAATTCCATATCCCGTCATTCCGTAACTCGTTGATAAATCAGAGCCATAAATATGACCAACACCACAAAACCTCGATTTTTAGAGGTGCCCTATACTTACCAAAGTTCCGGTATGCATTGGATATATCCTGAATTATAAACAACACTCTGATTGTTAACACCCGCTATCCTGGTGTTGTAAACAAGATCGTTCTCACGTTTTTTAGATTAGGAGTTTGCATGACAGCGATCGTGCCTATAACCGGCTGGCATGCCGCACTGGCCGGCACGCTGCTGGGCCTGAGTCTGGCGGCACCGCCCGGCCCGGTCATGACCATCATGGCCAATGCGTCCATGCGCGGGCACGTCAAGGAATCGGTGCTGATGGCTTTGGGCAGCATCGTCGGCGATCTCACTTGGCTCATGCTTGCCATCCTGGGCGCAGTGACCTTTCTGAAAAGTTTTCCGCGGGTCGTGGGTTTGATGGGCCTGGTGGGTGCGGCTTTGCTTTTATGGATGGCCTGGAGCACCTGGCGCAGTGCGCGCGCCGGACTGCATACCAGTAGTACGCCTGCCTCGATGAAGCTCGGCTACTTCACGGTGCTTACCAGTCCGGTGTCATTTGCCTGGTGGCTGGCCAACGGCACGCTGCTTTACACTTCCTGGGGCTGGCCTGGGATCGCCGGCATGTTCACAGCACTCATCGTTTATAGTGTCGCCTTCACGTATGTGTTCAGTTGGGTGGGGATGAAAGCGGCGTCCGCCATCCTGTGGGTGGCGTATATGAGCGTGGTAGTGCTGGCGGGTTTCGGTGTGTATGTGGGCTGGACCAGCCTACATTTGTTGCGTAGCGGATGAGAGCAGAACTCATCATGGCTAAACCATCGTTGATACTAGTGTCCGTATTGACCTGCCCACACTGTGGCCAAGCCAGCGAGGAACGCATGCCCACCGATGCCTGCCAGTTTTTCTATGAGTGTCCCCACTGCCATACACTGCTCAAGCCCAAACCCGGGGACTGCTGTGTGTTCTGTTCATACGGTTCGGTGCCCTGTCCGCCAAAACAGCAGGCAGGCGTTGGTGATCACTGTTGCTGAATGGTTCAGAAGCGGAATACCAGTAGATACATCAGCAGCGTGTTGACCGCCAGCAGTATCAAGCCAGTGGGTATCTGTACCTTGACCACACCATTCTTATCCGGCAATTCCAAAAGCGCCGCCGGCACGATGTTGAAGTTGGCGGCCATGGGCGTCATGAGTGTGCCGCAGTAGCCGGAGAGCATGCCGATGGCTCCCATGATGGCGGGATCGCCACCGAGCTTGTGCACGATGAGCGGCAAACCGATGCCCGCCACCATCACCGGGAAGGCAGCGAACGCATTGCCCATGATTATGGTGAACAGCGCCATGCCAACAGTGAAGGCCACGATCACCAGGAAGGTGGCATCCGCAGGGATGAAGCGCGTGACGCCTTCCGAAACCACCTGACCGACACCGGCAGCGGCGAACAGCGCGCCTAACGCTGCCAGCAATTGCGGCAGCACCGCCACCGTACCCACTGCCGTCAGTAAGCGCCGGCCTTCATGTAACGATGTGACGAAGCGCTGACGGAACAACCACAGCGCAACTATCAGAGCCACGATCACCGACAGACCCAGCGATACCAGCGTGGCGTCTTTCGCGGTCGCCAATGGCGCGCCTGCGATGATTATTTTCGGAAGCACCAGGGTGCCGAGGAAAGTCACGGAAGGAATGCAGAGCGCCGGGATGAACAGTTTATTCCGCAAGCGCAAGGCACTCTGGCGCCGCTCCGGTTCCGCTGTGGTTTTCACTTTGCTGGTGCCCAGGTCCTTCCAGCCGGTTACCAGCACCATGAGGATCACCAGACAACCGGTCACGAACGATGGCAGTACCGATCCGAACAGGAAGGTGATGCCATAGATGCCCCAGAAGATAGTTTTGCGAAAGCGTTTCGGATTGGCGCGGTCGAGAAATTCAAGCACCGCTACCGTGGAGAACAGCAGACCGCCGAGCGTATAGATGAATTCCAGCCGGATCATGTTTTGTGATCCTTGAATTGTTTGCTCAGGCGGCGATCCAACAGCATCAAGCGCACACCATGGATGATGAATACCGCGACTGCGGTGGGGATCGCCCATAGTGCGATGTGCAGTGGCGTCAGATGAATTCCGTTCTCGTCCAGGAATCCCTTGATGAGCAGCACCGAACCCATAGCGAGGAAGATGTCCTCGCCGAAGAACACACCCACGTTATCCACAGCGGCGGCGTGCGCCAGGATCAGGTAACGGGTTTTATCCGGCAACTCGCCGTAACGCGCCTCCGCAGCGGCTTCCGCCATGGGCGCGATCAGCGGACGCACCATCTGTGCCTGGCCACCGAGTGAAGTCAGTCCGATGCTGGCGGTGAGCTGGCGTATCGCTAGATACAGCAGCAGCACACGGCCGGTGGTGGCAGACTTGATGCGGCCGATAAGTTCCTGGGCGCGCTCCTTGAGTCCGCAGCGCTCCAACAGACCAATCACCGGCAGCGTCAGCCACACCAGGCCCATGTATCGGTTCTCGGTGAAGGCGCGCCCGAATTCACTGACGATGGCGACCGGACTCAGACCGCCCGCGACCCCGGTGGCGATGCCCGCCACAGTCACCACCAGCAGAGGATTCACTCGCAGCGCGAAGCCGACGATGACGATAAGTACGCCAATCAGTGTGAGCATGCGATCTCCCGTAGTGTGTGGTGCAGACCGTTTTGTTGGACAATGGGTGCATTCTATCGGTGCGGGAAAGCAAATGCCTCATCGAGCAAGCCTGCACCCGGGCGGCCATGGTTTCGAGGTGCGGGATCACGAGACCGTACTGGCCGCGGCCCTGCGCCAGGGCGTGCATCTGCCGGATGGCTGTCGTAATGGCAGCTGCGGCGTATGCCGCGCGCATCTGGCATCCGGCAAGGTACGTTACCCCCACGGTCCGCCCCTGGGACTGACTGCACTCGAGCGCGATGCGGGCGACATACTCCTGTGTCGTGCAGTAGCGGAAACGGATCTGGTGTTGGATGCACAGGAAGTGGCAGCCGCCGCCGAGCTTTCCATCAAGACCCTGCCGTGTCGCGTGGCGCGCATGCAGCCATTGACGCGCGAAGTGATGGCACTGTATCTGCAACTGCCGCCGGTGGAGACACTGAAGTTCCTGCCGGGGCAATACATCGATGTGCTGCTGCCGGGCGGGCAGCGCCGCAGCTTTTCGTTGGCGAATCCGCACCACGATGGCGCTTACCTGGAGATCCATGTAGGAATGGTGCCGGGCGGACGGTTTTCCGATGAGGTGTTCAGTCACATGCAGGCAGGCACGCTGCTGGAGATTCAGGGACCGCTGGGCAGCTTTTTTCTGCAGGAAGAGTCCACCAGGCACATCTTGATGATCGCAGCCGGTACCGGCTTTGCCCCCTACAAGGCCATGCTGTGCCATCTGTTTGAAAATCAACTCCAGCGCCAGGTCACTTTGTACTGGGGTGCCCGCTGTAAAACAGATCTGTACGAACAGACGTTGGTTGAACAATGGGCGAGGGAGCAGCAGGAATTCCGCTTTGTACCGGTGCTCACCGAACCCCGGCCCGAAGACCGCTGGACCGGACGCCGTGGGTGTGTGCAGGAAGCGGTGCTCGGTGACTATGGGGAATTTTCCCGCCACGATATTTACCTGGCCGGTCCGCCGCCTATGGTACGCAGCGTGCGCCAGTCCCTGTTGCTCAAAGGTGCTGACCCCGAGCACATTTTTTCCGATGCCTTCGAGTATGCGCCGGAGGTACGCACCGCCCTAGAAAAGGGTGCTAAGTCCTGAAGCAGTCACGGCCTTCGGGTATCATGAACATCCCCGGACGCGACCCTGATCGGAAATCCAGATAACAACATCCATGGTCCGCAACCAAATTGGTCCAGACGCTGCGGAGAAACCCGTGAAGTCCCTGAATCCTCTCGATCTGTATGATATCCACAGCCTGCTGTCCGAAGAAGAGCGGATGGTGCAGGACAGCACCGCGCGCTTCGTGGACGATAAAGTATTGCCCATCATCGGCGAATGCTTCGATAAAGCACGCTTCCCGAAAGAACTGGTTCCGGAGATCGCGTCGCTGGGATTGTTAGGCAGCTCCATCCAGGGTTACGACTGCGCCGGATTGAACGGCGTAGCCTACGGGCTCATCTGCCAGGAACTGGAGCGCGGTGATTCCGGTTTGCGCAGTTTCGTGTCGGTGCAGTCGAGCCTGGTGATGTATCCGATCTTCAGCTACGGCACCGACGAACAAAAACAGCGCTGGCTGCCGGCCATGGCCAAGGGCGATGCTATCGGATGCTTCGGTCTCACCGAACCCCACGGCGGTTCCGACCCCAGCAACATGAAAACCAGTGCCAAGAAGAAAGGCGGCGACTGGGTGCTGAACGGCGCCAAGATGTGGATAACCAACGGCAGCATCGCGAACGTGGCAGTGGTGTGGGCGAATACCGAGGACGGCATCTGTGGTTTCCTGGTGGAAAAAGGCATGCAGGGATTCGACGCGCCGGAAGTTCATCACAAGATGTCACTGCGCGCATCCGTGACTTCGGCCCTGTATTTCGACAACGTGCATGTGCCGGAAGCCAACGTGCTGCCAAAGGTAAAAGGATTGAAGGGCCCGCTGTCCTGCTTGACGCAGGCGCGCTACGGCATCAGCTGGGGCGTCATCGGTGCCGCTCAAGCATGTCTTAAGGAAGTTCTGGAATACACCAAGACCCGCGAACTCTTCAACCGGCCGCTGAACCACAACCAGGCGGTGCAGCTGCGTCTCGCGGAGATGGCGCGCCAGATAACTCTCGGACAGCTGCTTTCACTGCAACTGGGTCGCCTCAAAGACCAGGGCAGGATGCAACCCGCACAGGTGTCGCTCGCCAAGTGGAACAACGTGCGCATCGCGATCAACATCGCGCGCGATGCCCGCGATCTCCTCGGAGGCGCCGGCATCACCACCGAATTCTGTCCCATCCGCCATGCGCTTAATCTGGAATCGGTCATCACCTACGAAGGCACCGAGACCGTACATCAGTTGGTGATCGGCAAGGAACTCACCGACTTCAACGCCTTCTGAATGCGCTTCCATGGCCAAGCTGACCGATTTCAAGGTCCTCAGCTTCGATTGCTACGGCACGCTCATTGATTGGGAGACCGGCATCCGCGCGGCGCTGGCAGCGTGGCGCAAGCGCGAAGAATTACAGGTCAGCGACCAGGAACTCATAGAGTCCTTCGGACAAAACGAGTGGGTTCAGGAGCAGGAGACACCGGAGTTGCTCTATCCTGGGATCTTGGCGCGGGTACTGAAACGCATGGCTGCCGGCTGGGGTCTACAGGCAAGCGACGCGGACGCGGCGGCATTCGGCGCTTCAGTGCGGTACTGGTTGGCCTTTGTAGATTCCGCCCCGGCCCTGAAATACCTGAAGCAGTATTATCAACTGGTGATCCTGTCCAATGTGGATCGCGAATCCTTCAGCTATTCCAACGTCAAGCTGGGGGTGGAATTCGATCACATATTCACCGCCCAGGATATCGGCAGTTATAAGCCCGATCCGCGTAATTTCCATTTCATGCTGGACAAGCTTGCGAAGACCGGTATAGAGAAGACCCAGGTTTTGCACACCGCAGAGAGCCTGTACCACGATCATATCCCGGCGAAGAAACTCGGCCTTGCGACTAACTGCATCTACCGTCGACATGCCCAAAAAGGCTTTGGCGCCACCCGGCCACCCACCGAAGAGGTGACGCCGGATTTCCGCTTCAACAGCATGGCGGAGTTCGTTGACGCACATCGTGCCGCGCTGCAGGCGGCTACTTAGCCGTCCACAAATCACCTAGCTCATGCTGGTGTGCGTTCTGATATTAAACAGACGGTCCTATCGACTTCAAAACAGTTAGGGTAATTGCTATGCTCAGTTCCAATCTGGGGTAATCCGGATAAGGTATATTTATTTATTCCAATCATCCTATTTGGAGAAACAAAATGCGAATACTAACTTTGATATTGGCTGCCGCGTTGGCCGTGATACCGTTGACCGCACATAGGCTGCCGCATCCGGCAAAGCCGACGTCATGGCGAACGCGCATCAATTCGTGGACAGCTTCAATAAGGGCAATACCAAGTCGTTCATTGCGGCTTGTGCCGATCAAACATCCATCATCGATGGCGGACTCAATAGGTCGGTGCAACAAAGATTCTCCCGTAATTCTTACTTTCACTTAGACGCATGGGTTTCCAGATACGTCGGGTCAGCCAGCAGATCTCGAGTTTCTTTGTGATGTCGCATGTAGGCGGCGATGAATGGGCACTTCGGGATGACTTTATTGCCATTGGCGCGGATGATATCGAGTACTCCGCGTGCCAGGGCGGTGCCCGCGCCATGGCCGGATAGCTCCTTGGGGACTTCCTCATGTACGAACGTTATGACTCCCGGCGTCTGGATATACGTGACGAAGGCGATCTGGCCATCGATCTCCATCTCGTAACGGCTGAGCTGCTTGTTATCGCGGATCGTGTTAGCCATAGTTCTTGTAATCCATCTCCTCAATAATCCGCCGAGCCATCCTGTTCCTGATACGGGAATTTCAGGTGACCAAAGCGGATTACGAACACCGTGAGCGCCAGGATCAGAATGGCGCCGGTGATGAATAGCGCGTGCACGTTGTGTGCGTCTCCGGTATCGAGAATCAGATAGCGCGCTAGCGCCACCATGGCGATATACAGGGGGATGCGCACCGGCAGCTTGCCCAGCCGCCAGTAGCTTTCCACCATGGTGATGACTTCCAGGAAGATGAACAGCAGTAGCAGATCGGTCAGCTCCACTCGGTGGACTGCCACCATGCGCCAGATTTCCTGGCCGATGGCGATGATGCTGGCGATGAGGATCAGGAACAAGCCGGCATCTTCGACTCCGGCGATGAGCTTCATGCCTGCCTTGCGGACGTTTTTACGGTGCAACATAGTTGATCTCCACTTGGGTGGGCGGCGAGTTAAGCATAGATATTTTTAATGACAGTTTGGTGGCGATGATTTCGTCTGTTGCTTATCGCAATATTAGCCCATCTTCTAGCGGTCTAATTAGTGAGCCAATCGTATTCAAACCCATCGCCGGACACGCTTTTTGTACTGCTGGTATTCATCGCCGAATTTTGTTTCCAGATAACGTTCTTCTTTGCGAATCACCACACGGTCCACGATCACCACAACCACCGGCACCGACAGCAACGGCCACAGCATGTTCGCCAGCAGGCTGATTCCCACACATACCATCGCCATGCCCAGGTAAATGGGATTACGTGAAAGCGTGTAGGGACCCTGCAATGCCAGAGCACTCGTTGCACGTGCGGGGTTTGGACTGGTACCAGACATGCGAAATGTGAGTAGCGACCAGCCCGTCAGCAACACGCCAAAAAGTATCCAGATTATGCCGAACGTATAGATGATCACGAGGTGTTCAGGTCTGCTCAGCTTGATCGGGTACAGCCAGTGGACGCCATAACCCACGACCAGGCCGCTGAGGTAATAGAGCGGCGGCGGGAAACGGATACCGGTGGAGTCTTGTTGAGTACTATCCTCAGGCATGGGCGTTCTCCTTAAATTAATGCGGCGGCTGCCGTGACCTAACCCAGGAATAAATGGGCGGCGACGGCGCAGATCAACAACTTTACCAGCCATCCGGGGACATTGGAGAGCTGTTCAGAGGATGGATCTTGATGAACAGCGCATTGGTGATTAGCAAGGGCAGCGGCGCAAGCAACCAGACACCGAATGCCAGGCCGAGGACCGGCAGCCAACCCAATGTATTGAGGCGTGCTGCCAGGTAGATGAATACCGTATAGGTCACTACGCCCAGCAGCGTGGACCAGACGATGGCCAGGCCCTCGCTTTTACCACCGGACATGCGCCAGATTTCTGGATGCGCACGGTATTCCTCATGAAATAGGATGCCACCGAAAAACCAGTCGCTCAGTGACCCCAGAATAGCCGCGGTGATCACTGCGGCTAGAAACCATCCTGTACTCATAATCGGGTTTCCTGTCCAAATTTAATTGTGTATTCGTCAATCGTAACTTGTAGCTTTGCCAGCGACTCCAACTCTATATCAGTCCATGCCGATTGCCGATAGATACTTCAATACAGCACTCGGAAGCGCAGAGTGTGCGGTATATGGCGGATTTCCTCCAGCAGCGCTTCAGAATAATTGCGATTGATGTCGGTGATCACATAACCGATGTGTTCCTGGGTCTTGAGATATTGGCCGAGGATGTTGGCGCCGTGGGCGACCAATGCCTGGTTGATATGCGCCAGGATGCCGGGAACATTCTCGTGCACATGGATCAAGCGGTGAGCCTCAGCCTGGGGTGGCAGGCGCAGTGCCGGGAAGTTGACGCTGTTCTCGGTGCTGCCGGTATTGATGAAATCGATGAGGCGGCTACTGACGAAACGGCCTATATCCTGCTGGGCTTCAAGGGTACTGCCACCGATGTGCGGCGTGAGCAGCGCATTCGGCAAGCTGCGCAATGCATGTTCGAAAGGCTCGCCGTTGGCACGCGGTTCTTCCGGGAACACGTCCACCGCCGCGCCCCGCAACCTGCCGGAATGCAGTTGCTGGTGTAAGGCCTCCAGGTCCACCACGTGGCCGCGGCTCAGGTTCAGGAATACAGAGCCTGGCTGCATGCGGGCAAATTCCCGCGCGCCGATTAGACCGGTGTTTTCCCTGCGGCCGTCTACGTGTACCGTGACCGCATCGGAGGTTTGCAGCAGTTCAGCCAAAGTGGCGCATTTGCGTGCCCTGCCGAGCGCGAGTTTTTCCGCTATGTCGTAGAAGTACACTTCCATGCCCAGCGACTCCGCCAGCACCGATAACTGCATGCCGATGTTGCCGTAGCCGACGATGCCGAGCCGCTTGCCGCGCACCTCACTGGCGGTATTGGCTGATTTGTCCCAAACGCCCCGGTCCATGAGCCGCAGTTTCTCGGGTATGCCGCGCATCAGCAGGATGATCTCCGCCAGCGCCAGCTCCACCACCGAGCGCGTGTTGCTGAAAGGTGCATTGAATACCGCCACGCCCTTATGCTCGCAGCCGGCCAAATCTATCTGGTTGGTGCCGATGCAGAATGCGCCCACCGCCAGCAGGCGTTTAGCCGATGCCAGCGCCTTCTCCGTGAGTTGCGTCTTGGAGCGGATGCCGAGGATGGCGATATCCACGAGCCGTTTAGCCAGCTGCGTTTCGTCGAGACTTCCGGCGGCGCTCTCGACCATATAACCTTCCTGCTCGAGGGATGCGATGGCATCTGCATGTATATTTTCCAGCAGCAGCACTTTGAGGCGGCTCTTGGGATAGGACAGTGCGCCGCGAAAACCGCAGTCGTACAACACTTCATCGAAACTGGGTGCGATATTTTTTGCTGCCTTTATCACTTCTTTGCGTTGCACATTCTCGGTGAAGGCGTAAAAGCGCTGGGCGGCGCCGGCACGGAAAATTTCATAATCGCTCCAGCCATCGCCGACCACGGCGATCTCGCCGGATAAATTGAGCGTTGCCACCACTTTTGCTTTCCCGTCATCCGCCGATAAAGGATTGTTCCAATCCAGACCGTTTACATACCCCGCGCTGTCAAAAGTCAGGGTGTTGGCGTGCACGTGCTCCGCTCTGAGCCCGAGCGTTTCGACCACCGGTGTCACCACTTGCAGGAAAGCGCTGGTCACCACATGGATACGGCCAGCATTTGCGGCCAGGAACGCACGGTTACTGGCAAAAGAAGGCGTGATCTCGGATTGCAGACGCTCTATGAGTTTCGGCAGCAGATCCCGATGCATATGCAATAGCTGCAGACGTTGTGTCAGGGCGCTGCGGAAATCCATGCGACCGGCCATGGCCTGGTCTGTTATTTTCTTTATGCGTGCACGCAAGCCGGCATCGCCCGCCACCAGTTCTGCAGCGAGTTCCAGGGTTTCCACCCGCACCAGCGTACTGTCGAAATCGAGAACGAAGTAAATATCTGCGGGCATGAATCTTCCTCATCTATTTCCGCAGGCACATGGTACACTCGCTGCGACCTATAGCACTACGTCGGATTACGCGGATTTCTTCATGAAGACCGCATCATGTCTGATTGATCTGGAATGTTCCGCTTGCAATCTTCTGCAAGCGACAGATCGCTTGCAGAAGCTTTGCATGTCTTGCGGCATGCCGTTACTCGCACGCTATGATCTGGTGAAAGCTGCAACGACACTCACGCGCGCCAGCTTGAAAACCCGGCGCGCGGATCTGTGGCGTTACGAAGAGATGCTGCCGCTGCAGGATGATCGATTCCAGTTGGCGCTGGGTGAAGGCTGGACGCCATTGTTGAAAGCCCGATTCGGCACACGCATCGGTTGCCCGGCCACCTATATCAAGGACGAATCCTTAAATCCCACCGGCAGTTTCAAGGCGCGCGGTCTGGCGCTCGCGGTGAGCCGTGCCTGGGAGTTGGGTGCGCAGAGCATCGCGATTCCCAGCGCTGGCAATGCAGGCAGCGCGCTGGCCGCTTACTGCGCAGCCGCCGGACTCCAGGCGCATGTGTTTATCCCAAGGGATGCGCCGCCGGCGTTTGCAGCTGAAGCGCGTGCCTATGGCGCGCGCGTGGAACTGGTTGACGGCCTGATTACCGACTGCGCCCGCAAGGTGCGTGAGGGGGTGGAACGTTACGGCTGGTTCGATGTGAGCACGCTCAAGGAGCCGTACCGTATCGAGGGCAAGAAGACCATGGGCTATGAACTGACCGAGCAGCTCGATTGGCGATTGCCGGATGTCATCTTCTATCCGACCGGCGGCGGCACCGGCCTCATCGGCATGTGGAAGGCATTCGCGGAGATGGAGAAACTGGGTTTGATCGGTCAAAAACGGCCACGTATGGTAAGCGTGCAGGCGGAAAACTGCGCGCCCATCGTCAAAGCTTTGCATGCGGGCGTGAAGCGGGCGCAACCCTGGGTGAACGCCAAGACTGTCGCCGATGGACTGCGGGTGCCATCCGCCATCGGCGATTTCCTGATGCTGCAAGTCCTGCGCGAGAGTCACGGCACCGGTGTCGCGGTGAGTGACGGTCAGATGATCGAATATGCCCGCGTCATGGCTGCTGGCAGCGGCGTATTTCCCGGCCCGGAGGGCGCCGCCACCCTCGCAGCCCAGATCAAATTGCTGGATTCAGGCTGGCTCAAGGGCGATGAGACGGTTGTGCTATTCAACACCGGCACGCCGCTAAAACAGATCCATCTGTGGAAATAACCGACGAGCTGTTCAGGGCCAGGCTTTTATAAATCATTTATTAATTATTGTTGATACGCGATGCTTATCAAAAGCTTGGACTATAAAGAAGATAAGGCTGGGCTAGCAGGATGGACATGTAGAAATCAACTGCGGTTCCAAACGCATCAACACAGTTGGCGGAGTTATGATGGACTTGTCTTCTTGGTTACGCAGGCAGGATACTGGTAAGTAAGTATATGGATATCACACCGGATTTACCGCACACGCGATACGTTTTTGGTGAGTTTGAGTTCGAACCGCGCAGCGGTGAACTGCGAGACGGCCAAAAGACGGTGTTGTTGCGCCCCCAGGTGGCAAAACTGCTGACCCTGCTTCTGAGCCATGCTGACAGCATCGTTTCCAGGGAGGAAATCCGGAATTGCCTGTGGAGCAGCCACACAGTGGTGGAGTTCGAGGAGGGGATCAGCGCCTGCATGCGCCAATTGCGCATCGCGCTCAATGACGGCACCACCGGCACACGCTATATACAGACCATATCGCGGCGCGGCTACAAGTTTGTTTTTCCGGTAACGCCGACGAACGGCGATAGCCCCGTCGCCAGGCATGCGGCCACCACTCAGTCGACCCAGCCACAGAGAGTGGATCCAGCAGTGACTGAGCGTAAAAGACCCTGGATGTTACTGTCAGCATTGATTGTTTTATTGGCGATGGCCATAAGTGCCGCGCTTGTTGCTCACTTCAAATACCGCGTTCAATTCTTCACTCAGGCACATCCCGCGACCCAAACTCCGGTAATTGCGGTACTGCCTTTCGCCAACCTTTCCACGAATTCCACCAATACCATCCTGGGCGTATCCATCGCCAGCGAATTGATAGACCTGCTCGGGCCGATCTCGCCTGACCGGTTAAGAGTGATTGCAGAAACCTCGAGCATGCACATTGCGGCCAGCGGCAAGACTATAAAAAGCATCGGTCAGGACCTTGGCGCATCTTATGTATTGGAAGGCAGCATCACCCAACAGCCGCAATTTATTCATATCGCAGCGCGCCTCATACGCACGGATGACCAGAGTTATATCTGGGGCGATGATTATGATCTCGATATCAAGTATCAAAATAGTGTCTATCAACAAACGATCGTGCAGATCGCGACCCATGTAGCTGCTTTACTGGCACCCGATGTCAGCATCAAACCGTTGGAATTCACCAGTAACCGGCAGGCAGCACTGGATTACCAGTTGGGAAGGTATCTACTGGTACAGGGAAATTACGCTAAAGCCGGCGACTATTGCCGCCATGCCATGACACTTGATCCGCAATTCGCAGCCGCCTATGAGTGCAGTGCTAAGGCACTCATGGCATTGCCCGATCTGTCTGTCCAGCAAGTCGAGTCTGTCAGGGAACTGATCAAGAAGGCACTGCAGCTGAACAATGATTCTTCAGAAGCGCATCTGCTGCAGGGTTTGCTCGACATGTTCTTTGATTGGAATCTGACAACCGCAGGCCCGGAAATTAGGGAAGCCTTGCGCCACAACCCGGGTAATGCCTGGGCCTGGCACGCCAAAGCCGCTTATTTTTCAGCCCTGGGGGAAAGTCTGCAGATGCGGCAGGCTATGCTCATGGCGCAGAGTCTGGATCCTGTTTCCATGAGAATCTCTTCCAATTCTGCCGTACTTTTTTATATCGATCGCCAATTTGATAAAGCCGAGCAATATGCCCAGACATCTGTGAGTCTTATGCCGGGCGATGAACTTGCCCGTCATGTGCTTATCTTGGCATTACTGGGTGAGAGCCGATATGCGGAAGCCGCCCAGCAAGCCGTGATGGAGATGCAGTACGCAGGTGCATCATCCGACGAGATCGCATTGGTAAAAGCAGGTAATCAGAAAGCACTGGTGAATTATTTCAGATGGTATGTGGCGATATGGACAACGCGGCTACCTGACAAACTGACTGCCGTGTTTCTGGCTGATGCCTATATGCATCTGGGTCAGCCACAGCAGGCAATCAAGGTGCTTAACGATACGGTTAAACAGCATGCTGTCAGCATCCTGCTGCCCTTCATCAGTGTATGGCCCAGCCTGCACCCGCTATGTGGTAACGCTGCGTTCGTAACACTGACCAGTCAATTGGGTCAGCCGGGTTGCGTACCCATTAAATAATCAGCCCGTTTTTATTGTCGCGTATCCGACCATGGATCTGACGACAAGTTGTGACTCAAGCTCTCCGCAGACTGGATCTGCGCCGGAGTCATGCCTTGAGCCATAATGGTCAATGCATCTTGTGTATCCAAGTCACCTTTTTTTGCCAGCAGCATCCAGGCGTAGGCTTTAACCTTATCCTGCGGAGTGCCCTCGCCATTGTAGTAATTCACCGCTAGGTTGTATTGCGCGGCGGGCAGGCCCTGTCGGGCAGCCTTCTCGTACCAATACATCTCCTTGGTTGGATCTTTCTCCACACCCTGGCCCGTAAAATAGGTCATTCCCAACTGGAATTCGGCATATTTGTTGCCACGACTAGCGGCTTCTTCAAACCATGGGTGTGCTTTGGCGTAATCCTGCGGAAATCCCTGACCATTGAAATACAGGGTCCCCAGGTTATAAGCAGCTGTGTCCAGGCCAGCATTGGCAGCCTGCTTGTACCAGTACGCAGCCTTATCGTATTCACCGCGACTGGCGTACATGACGCCGAGGTTGGATTGTGCTTCCGCGTCGCCAATCTTGGCCAATTGCATAGCTGACTGGATATCCTGTTTGGTATATGGACCTGATCCAGCTGGTTTTTCCATATAGTCGGGGGGGATGCGAAAGTGAATTACCAGGGTTCCCGGCGGTAGGTGATCGGCCATGGCCATACCACCAACGGCAATAAACGCCAAACCGACAATCCAAGGAAGCCCCGATCCGATGCGATATGCCAATCGTGTCATGGGGTTTGTCATAAATAACTCCTTGCCGGTAACAGACCAAATTCCTGAAGAAGGTCATCGGATGGCTTGTTTCCATCCACATGCTGCATGGTATAGCTCATCTGCAGCGGCATGCGCTGGTATAAGTGTGAAATAACTCCGATTCATTTCTTATTTTGCAGCCTCAAAAGCTCGTGCCTGGCTGTTACAAGACTGTGCGGATGTATAGAATGCCAGCTCAGATTCAGACTGTGCCGGCGGTTAGTATGTTGTGCTAGCGTTAATTGGACAGATTGATACTATCAGTGAACTACCCGCCGAATACGCGGGGATATATCAATCATCAGAAATGATGTCCTGTTCGCACTCATGCGCATCTGTATCTTTGATGACCGCATAGGGCTGGAAAGCAACGATGCTGGCAGCCAGACGGTCCTGTATCCCCTTCAAGTCCTGAACGTCTTTGCAGATAGGTAGGGCTTTCTGCTTGAAGGTCTGCGCGCGGGCATTGGCTTGCTTGTCTATTTTGTCTTCGTCCTCGCCAGTAAACAGACCGGATAACACATTAGCGACTATGCTGGTGGCGAAGCCCGCTGCATCTTTGCCCAACTGCTCACCCTTGATTTCGATATCCTTGACGGCGCTCACGTACTGAATCAACTGCTGTTTCTCCGGAGATGTCACGGCTATGGTCTTGTCCTTGATGATGAGCTCGCCGTCCGGCGTAATATGCGCGAGCATGCCGTCGTTTCCGTGGATGACCACTTCGCCGTTATCAAAATTGATGCCGTTGGAGTCGTAGGACCAACTCCAGTTGCTCGCGTTGCCAGCCATGGCAATGGAAGAAAAGATACAGACTACGACGGCGGTGACAATTGGGAGTAAGGCATAGCGTTTCATGGCGGTTCTCCTTGATATGGGAAGCAGTTCAATAGAATCCCCAGGCGAGTTTCACCACCACTGTATTGCCGGTGATGGTCTGTGTACCCTGGAGCAGATTGGGATTCAGCGTCAAACCGTGGTTCCAGACCACGTAGAAAATCTGGTCCGGCTGGATGTTCCATTGCAGGATCGCGTTTTCCGAAACATTGTGACTGATGTTGTTGTACTGGGTGAGCGTGGAAAGCGTGAGATCGGGTGTGAACGAATAACCGACATTCATCTGCGCAAAGCGCAGAATGCCATTGCCAGTCGGTGTATAGATCCAGATTGCCCCCGCCGCGAGGCTGGAGGTGAAGTGGCCGCCGGGCGCTGCCCAGGATAGCTGCGGGACGATATCATGATAATGCCCGCTGTAAATCCCACCGAACTCACCGTTCGTGCTAAACACCCAGGGGTTCGATTGCGGCGTCGAGAACGATAGGTGATGAGTGGTGAAGTGGTAACTGCCGTCAGGAATGACGACGCCAGGAAAGATTGCATACGGCATGCTCAGCACTTCGTAGGTCGGTTGTATTCTGGCCTGCACACTCCAGCCGCTTTGGGTCATGAAATTGATCGGCGCGAATGACCAGTCCTCGCTCTGAATCTTGTTGTCGAAACCCGTAACGTAGCTGAAATTGCCGTCGAAGAAAAACTGCCGCACCCAGGAAAACATGCTGTCAGCGGTGGGGCGCGGCTGATAGGTGACATCCAGGAAGGTCTGCTTGGTGCCGGGCCGCTGAATGAAGCCGAGCGCTGGATCCAGCGCGTCGCCGTAGAAGTTGTAATTGAAGTCCGCGTACCAGAGATCGTTGGGATATTCCAGGTCGAATCCGTAGCCGTTGGGTGTGCCGCTTGGCAGATCGCTACCGGAGGAGCGCGCCCCCCAACCCGACACGTTCAGGTTTTTGTCGCCACCAAACGTGGAGGTACTCCAGGTACTGTCGAAACTCGTCAGCGTGTTGTCGGACTGGCCGAGAGGGTCGCCGTGGGTGATGAGCGCGCCCACGCGCCACTGGTCGTTGACGTTGTAAACGGCGCGGCCCGCGAACAGATTGGTGCCGTCGGAAAGATCCGTGCCGGCCATCTGCGTATCCAGCAGACCCAGAGTCCAGCCGTCGGTGTGGCCGAGGAGTTTCACGCCTTCGTCCAGCGGTACGGATTCGCCGTTTATCAAGCCGACGCTGCGGGAATAGAACGGAATGAAGTTCTGGCCCAGGTTGTGGCTAAAGGTGAAGATATTGGCGCCTTCCAGGAAAAACGCGCGCGTTTCGGGAATGGTCTGCGGATAGGGAGAGGCGTTGATCTGCTGCAAGTTCGCCTGGGCTTCGGAGAAATCCGTGTGATAGGTGAAGCGGCCCGCAAGTTCCGGCGTGAAGTTGTACTTGAGATCAAAACCGGTCCAGCTTGCAGTATCGTGTTTAGCATCGCTGTATTCCGTGACCGCATAGGGGTCGATCTCGAGTCCTGGGCCCTGGTTCAGACCCTGGATGCCGATGAGGCTGCCTTCCCATTGCAGGTTCGTGGGGGTGGCGTTCAGATTGATGCCGGACCAGGCGAGCGTCATCTGGTCGCGCGGTATATAGCGGCTGATATTCAATCCCCAGATGGCATTCTTGTTGTTGAATTGCAGGCTCTGGGTGTCTATGCGGATTTCTGCGGTCCAGCCTGTTGCAGTGCGATTGACCGCCGCTTCCCAATAGCCGTTCCAACTGTAGTCCACCGTCGGGGTATTGCTGTTGGAATTGTGGTAGCCGGGAGAAATCAGGCCATCGGCCATGGCGCCGCCGGCGTTCACCTGGAACACGTAGGCCAGTTTCTTCTGGCCGAAAGTGTCCAGCACGATCATCACGTTGTCGTCGCTGGACTGGTCGGCATCCCGTTGCAGGGTATGGATGGCGATTTTTGCCGCATTGGGATCGTTGCAAACGATGCCGAAATACAGGTGCTGCTTGCCGCGCAGGATGCGCACCGTGGTGGTGAACGGCGTGGACGCGCCGGGGTGCGGATTCTGCTGGGTCAGCGTTATCACCGGCGCCGTCTGCCAGACGGGTTCGTTGAGCACGCCGTCCAGCGTGATGTTGCCGGTCTTGACGCCGGCCTCGATGGCCGACGGCGTCTGGGCAGAAGGCGGGTTGTCCGCCCAGGTGGCGGCCGGCATCAGCAGTCCCGCCAAATTCAGAGACAACAGAATCCTGTGGAGCCTTGGCATCGCAATCTCCAGAACATGAAATCAGTGGAAACAGTTCAGGCGCCGGTTACGACGCTGCGGTCATCGTTGCGGTGGCGAGGTGCAATGCAGCAAGATATGAAACATGCTCTTATCCTCGTCAGTCAGTTGGGCATTTCGGCAACTGCACGCCTGTGGGCGCATCGCCGGAGAACTTGACCGCTGTGGCGCTCTGCACGCCGTGTATCACGGCACTGTCGCTCACGTAGAGCTTGCCGGGCCGCTCGAAGTTTATGGTCCCACCGACCACGGCGTGCGGACCGATGATCAAGGTAGGAGTGATAGTGCTCGTTGATTCTTCCAACTGACCGGTGGGTTTTTTGACGGTTACGTTTCCCTGGATTGAACCACCATCTGTAATCAGCGCCGTGCCGTTGTAAAAAGTCAGATTGCCGGTCACCCGCGTGTCGCAGAGCGCCATGTCGCCGTTCACGGTTCCCAGCGTGCCGCCTATATGTGTACCGGCCGCCGCACGGATATCGCCGTTCACGGTGGCCACATCACCGCTGATCGAAGCATTCTTGGCCAAGGTGATTTCGGTATTTACGGCCGTCAACTTGCCAGCATGAGCGTCGTCAGCCAGCGAGATGCTGCCGTTGATGGTGGTCAGGTTTCCGGTCTGGGCGCCGGCTGCCAGTGAAATCGACCCATTTATCGTGCGCAGGTTGCCATCCACGACCGCACCCGCCCCGACCGTAATCTCACCATTCACCGTACTGCTGCCGCTCGACCAGTGGGCATTGGCGGGCACGTCAATGCTCTTGTTTACATTGCAGCCCGCCAGCAGGGTGGGAAGCAAAAGAGCGGGCAATAACAGGCGTGCTTGCATGAGGACATTCCTCATTTTCATTGCTGCGACACCATGATGTCACCGCTGCCTGTTGAAATGGTGCCGGTACCCTCGGCTTTACCGATATCGGCAGTGAAGGAGCTGCGACGGGTGCTCACATTGCGCATGTCCGACACGTTGATGTTGATGTCGCCGCTGTCGGAAGAGGCATCCAGGCGCAGTGACAGGGCCGTCGTGGTTTTGAGCGTGGTGTCGCCGGAGCCGGTGTCAATGTACAGTTTGCGCATGGCGGAGAGATCGCCCGACAGCGATACGTCACCCGAACCGGTATCAGCCCACACGTTGTCGCCGCTGGTGTAATTTCTGGCCTCCACCTGGCCCGAGCCGGTGTCGGCATGCAATGAACCGTTGGCGCCGTCCAGTCGTACGTCACCGGAGCCGGTGTCGAATTTCATGTCGCCTTTGACATTGGAGAAGGTGACGTCGCCCGAGCCGGTATCAGCATACAAAGTCTGGCTGTTGGACTCGGACACATGCACATCACCAGACCCAGTATCGGCATGCACATTGCCGGATACATGTTCGGCGAATACGTCACCGCTGCCGGTATCGGCAGTGAAATCGCCGGTGAGATCCGCCACGTGCACATCACCCGAACCGGTATCCGCGGAAAATTGGCCATGCATGTCGCTGACATGCACATCGCCGCTGGAAGTTTTCACCTGCAGATTGTTCTTGATGCCGTTGGCTTCCGTGAGGCCCGCATAATTTATTAGCGCCAGAGACATTCCAGCCGGCACCTGCACGACCAGATCCACATGCAATGGTGTGCCTCGATTGCCGTTGCGGTAAACATGTACTTCCGTGCCCTGGTAACTCAGGTTGCTACCGCCGCCGTCGATGCAGAACACACCAGCGATGCAGAAATTGTTGTTGCCGGCAGAATTTTTATCGTTGTTGGGGTAATTGAAGCTGGTGTACTGATCAACCGGGTAATGCACATGCAGGGTGAAATCATTACCGGACTGGCTGGTGTCGAAGCGCACGCTTCGGGCTAGTGCCAGGGCGGCTGCTTCATCCTTCCCGCCTGCCACCACGGTGGCGGTCACCTGGAAGCGGTTGCCTTGGGTCACGCTCAGGTGCCCCACCAGGTTCTCCAGCTTGAGGCTGACTTTACCTTCCGGCAGCGGCCCGGCGTAGTTCAAGGTGGTCTGTGTGTTGACGGTGCCGGCCAGTGCCTCACCGGTCTGCAAGAGGGCTGATAAAGCCAGGGCGGCTGCGATCAGAAGGTACGATAACGACTGGCGGGTTCGCATAGGGCACCTGTGTGAAAAATGGTGATGTAATTCACTATAACACCTAATCTCTGTTTGTCAAGCCTCGTCCAGCTGCTTAAGCTGCGCCCACCATAAACGGCGAATATCCTGTTACAAGCAACATCCGCGGAACCATCAATGGCTTCCGTATTCTCTAACAACGTACCTGAATCTTTATCAAAAAGTATCTACATAACGGAGAACCTTCATGAGATCTGCCTGCTGCTCGCTGCTTCTCTTCTTATTATCTATTTCCGCCTCCGCACTGGCTGACACATACACCGTTCCACCCCAGCAGCATCCGGTGCTGCGTGACATCGTGAGTGCGGTCAGTGCCGAACGGCTTAAGGCCAATGACACAGCGCTGGTGGGCTTCGGAACACGCCACACACTCTCCCAAACAACATCGGATATGCGCGGAATCGGCGCTGCGCGCCGTTGGGTCAAAGCGCAGTTCGAGGAGATCTCCCATAGCTGCGGCGGCTGTATCCAAGTGATCACTCCATCTAAGGTGATGACCGGAACGGACTTGCCTGAACAGGGCGTCGAGATCATGGACATCGTCGCGATTCAGAAGGGCACTTCCGACCCTAACCGTTATGTCGTGATGACCGCGCATCTGGATTCGCGCGTGGCAAATATAATGAATTACACCTCCAACGCCCCGGGCGCCGACGATGACGGCTCTGGTGTCTCTGCGCTTATCGAAACAGCCCGTGTATTGTCCAAGTACAGATTCTCGGCCAGCATCGTGTATTCGGCTGATTCCGGCGAAGAGCAGGGGTTATACGGCGGCAAGATCATTGCCGAATATGCCAAATCCCATCACTGGGACGTGGAGACCGACGTCAATAACGACATGATTGGCAACAGTCAGGGCACTAATAGCGTGTTGGACAATATCCACGTGCGGATATTCTCCGAGGGCATTAGCCCGAATATCACAGCGGCCGAAATCAAATACATGTACTACCACGGGGGTGAAGTGGATTCACCCGCGCGCCAAGTTGCCCGCTACATGGCGGTGCTTTGTAATAAATATGTACCCAATTTGAAAGTCATGCTCATGTACCGTGACGATCGTTTTGGCCGTGGCGGCGACCAGATGCGATTCGATGCACTGGGATTTCCCGCGGTGCGCGTCACCGAAGCACAGGAGAATTTCACCCGCCAGCATAATGATGTAAAAATGATAGACGGTGTTCAGCACGGTGACCTGCTTTCGGGGGTGGATTTTGAATATGCGAGAAAGATCACGGCGCTCGATGCCGTCACGCTTGCTTCTCTGGCGTGGGCACCCCCTCCACCCCCGGCAGTTGCAATCAGCGGCGCGGTGACAACGGATACCCATGTAAGCTGGAAGCCGGCACAGGACGCCGGTGGTTACCGCATCTATTGGCGTGCGACCAGTGCGCTGCTTTGGATAAATTCTGAATATGTGGGAGACGTGACGCAGCATACGCTGAAGAATATCAGCATAGATAATTACTTCTTTGGCGTCGCCAGCATAAGCCGGGATGGTTTCGAAAGCCCGGTGACTTTTCCAGGTGCCGACGGCGCTTTGTAGAAATTACAGCTGTAATGAAGTATAAATAACGAGGTTCGCATTTCAGCCATCGGTCCGGCCGATAAACTTGCCCTCGCAGTTTTCGAAAACCAATGTCCCAGAATTTACAGGACAGGGATGCCCGACTATAAGGGAGAATCAGTTCATGAGTATCCAGTCTCTGTATGGCGCGTTCCGCGCCGGACTTGGCGCAGTATTGATCCTGTGCCTGTCTGTGCTGCTGATCCCGCCGGCCAACGCCGGCACGCCACCCTCGAAATCGGATATCACCGCTAATTTCAAATTTCGCAACATCGGACCAGCGGTGGGTGGCGGCCGGGTTTCCGCTGTCGTCGGCATCCCTGGGGATGCGAATGTCTATTACGCCGGTGCCGCGGCAGGTGGTGTTTGGAAGAGCACTGACGGGGGTGATACCTGGAAAGCGGTATTCGAGCACGGCGACAGTGCCTCCATCGGTGCCATCGCCGTGGCGCTCTCCAACACCAACCTCGTATGGGTCGGTACCGGCGAGGCCAATATCCGCAACGACACGATCACCGGCGCCGGCGTGTACTATTCGCCGGACGGCGGCAAGACCTGGGAATCCAAAGGTCTTAAACAGGCCGGCCAGATCGCCGCTATCGTGATCGACCCGAAGAATCCCAGCATCGTGTTCGTGGCTGCATTGGGAAATCCCTGGGGCAGCAATCCCGAGCGCGGCGTGTTCCGCACCACCGATGGTGGCAAGACCTGGCAGAAAGTCCTGTACGTGGATGACAGCACCGGCGCCTCCAGCATCGTCATGCAACCGGGCAACCCGCAAGTGCTGTTCGCCGCTATGTGGACGGTGCGACGTTATCCTTGGACCCTGATCAACGGTAGCACTACCGGCGGAGTCTGGCGTTCCACCGACGGCGGCGGCAGCTGGCAGAAACTCGACAAGGGCTTGCCTACCGGCGATACCGGGCGCATCACGCTCGCCATCGGGCGCAGCAATCCGGGACACGTCTACGCCTTGATCCCCACCAAACATGGCACCCTGTGGTCGTCTACGGATCTCGGTGATGACTGGACGATGATCAGCGACAACCACGCGCTGGCTGTGCGCCAATGGTATTTCGCGGGCATGCAGGTGGCTCCGGATGATGACAACAAGGTTTATTTCACTTCCCTGGAGTTGATGGAGTCGGATGACGGCGGCAAGACCGCACATCCCATCGATAAGGGCGTGCATGTGGATCATCATGCGGTGTGGATTGACCCGCAAAATCCGCGACGGATTATTCAAGGCAATGATGGCGGCGTATATCTGAGCCTCAACGGCGGCAAGAACTGGCGATTCCTCGATACCCTGCCGATCGAACAGGCGTATATGGTGTCGGTGGACAACCAGTCACCCTTCAATGCCTGTATCGGGCTGCAGGACAACAGCGCCTGGTGCGGGCCCAGCAGCGCCCTCAACCAGAGGGGCGTGACCGGCAAAAACTGGTTCACGACCGTCGGCGGTGACGGCGAATATGCGGTCATCGCACCCAGCGATCCACACATCATCTACGCCGATCTGGAAGACGGCTACACCGTACGCTATGACACGCGCACGCATCTCTCAAAGATGATCCGCCCGACCACGTCCTATGGACTGCAGAATACCTCGAAGACCTTGGCGGAATCCGAGTACCGCTTCAATTGGACCTCGCCGATTGCGGTCTCGCCCACGGATGCCAACACCGTGTATCTCGGCGCCAACGTGTTGTTCAAGACCACCGACGGCGGGGATAACTGGCAAGTCATCAGCCCGGATCTGACGCGTAACGACAAGAGCAAACAGCAGATCCCCGGCAGCCCGGTGTATCACGATGTGAGTACCGCGGAGAATTACGACACGCTGCTGTCCATCACGCTGGCGCCTAGCGCGCCGGATAAAGTGATATGGGTAGGTACGGACGACGGCCTGGTGCAGCTTACCCGCGATGGCGGAGCGCACTGGGACAACATCACGCCTCATGATGCGCCCCAGTGGGCGCGGGTGTATCAGATCGGTGTTTCCCCGTTTGACGCCGGCACCTCCTATGTGAGTTTCGATGCGCATATGGTTAACGATGATCGGGCGTATGTTTACCGCACCACAAATTTCGGACGCAGCTGGACCCGGATAACCAACGGCTTGCCTGAGCACACGCCGGTGCTGGTGGTGCGCGAAGACCCCAACCAAAAGGGCCTGCTGATCGCCGGCACCATGACCGGACTTTATTATTCAACCAACAACGGCGACCAGTGGCAGGTGCTCAAGGGCGATTTCCCCACGCTTCCCGTATTTGACCTGCAGTTTGTACCCGCCACCCATTCACTGGCGGTCGCTACACACGGGCGTGGTCTGTTCGTATTGGATAACTTGCGTCCACTGGAGGAATGGAACGATTCAATCAGCAACAGTGACTTCCATCTGTTCAGCCCCCAGCAAGGCACGCTATATAACCACTGGTCGACGGATGAAGGTCAGCAATGGACTTACTCGGCTCCGAACGCGCCAGGGGGTGTGGAATTCAGCTATTACCTGAAAACAGAGATCAAGGCCAAGGACAAACATGACAAGAAGGGTCCCGTGATAATCGTGATTACGGATGCCCAAGGGCACACCATCAATACGTTGCACGCTCCCGGGAAAGCCGGCCTTAATCAGTTCGTCTGGGACATGGATTACGCCGGCCCCACGGCCATCGATTTCATCAAGGATGCAGGTGGTGAAGAAGATCGGGGCGGTCCCCAAGTGCTGCCAGGCAACTACGCGGCTACCTTAACCGCCGATGGTCACATGCTGAAACAGACTGTAGCAGTACGGCTTGATCCGAATGTGAATGTCAGTCTTGCCGACTACCGTGAGCAATTGCTAATGGCCTTGTCCATGCGCAACCAAATGAGCGCCTTGAACGACATGCTAAACCGGCTCAATGCCTGGCAGCAGCAGCTCAGCGGCATGGGCGAGACGCTCAAGCAAGCCGGCCAGGAAAAGACCGATGCCGCGGTGCTGGCCGATGCCGGCAAGCTGAATGACAAGATCACTGACTTGAAAAACATCTTGTGGGATCCGGATTTCCAGCACGACGTGGATGAGGATTTCCTCAAGGACCTGCCGCATTTCTACGGCGAGGTACAATGGAACGCATTTTTCCTCGGCGGCTATGCCCAGGCACCTAGTGCGCCCTTCAAAAGCAAGATGGCGGAGTTGCAGGGCGACCTGCAGGGTTATCTGAACCGCTTCAATCAATTGCTGCAGCAGGACATACCCGCCTTTAATCGGGCGGCCTATGCGGCAGGCGCGCCCACCCTGCTAGTGGGCAAACCCGCCGTCTACGAAACACCACAATTATCCCGGCAATGAACGAACGCTCACGTGTGCTGGAGAAAGTCCAGTGGTGATTTCCAGGCGCTGCATTCCAGCCTGGGGGAAATATGGTGCCCCATCCTGTAACCGGTGATTGGATCGGCCATCAGGGCAGCATGTCGAAAAATATCCGGTGTTCCAACCAGACGAAGCGCAGCGTTTACGGGGTTTGTGCGCGCCGTTGCCAAGCTATCCAGATAAAATACAGTGGTACGCCCAACAAGGTGATGGCGATACTGGCTCCGGTCGATAGTGGCTGTGCATACAGGGAATTAGCGACCACCACGAAGGTGCCCAGTACGAATAACGCGGGGATGATTGGATAGCCCCATGCACGGTAAGGGCGTGGAAAATCCGGCCGGCGTTTGCGCAGGATGAACAAGCCGATAACTGCCAGCGCCAGGAACGGCCAGATGCCGAGCACATAGGCTTCTGCGAGTTGCATGAAATCCCGCAGCAAAACGTAGATCACGGCAATCACCACGATGAAAGCGATGGCGACATAAGGCGTTTCATAGCGCGGGTGCACCCGGCCTACAGTACGGAAGAACAATCCGTCCTCAGCCATGGCATAAAACACCCGCGGGCTGGAAAGGATACTACCGTTGAGTGTGCCGAATACCGAAAGCATCACCAGCGCCGCCACCATGGACGCACCCGCGTGCCCCAGGACCACTTTGGCGGAATCCGCGGCCACCGATTGAGAGGCCGCCAGTGCCGGCAGCGGCAGGGCGCGCAGATAGGCGGCGTTGATCAGCAGATACACCACTATTACAATCAGTGTGCCGCCGACTAGGGCAATCGGCAGATTGCGTTGCGGATTACGCACTTCGCCGGAGAGGGCGGTAAGATTTTCCCAACCATCATAGGCCCAGAGCGCGGCCACCAGACCGATACCGATGCCCGGCCAGTTGGCCATACCCAATGATTCCGTATGCAAGGGATTGTGGATGCCACCCGGCGCCAGGAAAAAGATCGCCGCACTCAAACCCACGATGGCCAAGACTTTGGCGCCGGTGGACAAATTCTGGATCACGGCTCCGAGTTTCACCGAGCGGTAATTGGCGGCGCTCACCAGCACGATCAAAGCGGCGGCGATGAGATGGATGACGGTGGCCGACAGCGGCACTAAGAATCCCAGAAATTTGGCAAAGGTCAGGCTTTGAGCCGCCCAGGAAATGGGCGTGGTTAACAACCACATCCAGCCGAACAAAAAGGCCAGCGGCCGGCCGTAGGCTTCCCGCAGATACACATACGGACCGCCGGCTTCCGGGTACATGGCCGCCAGTTCCGCCACCGACAGGGCTCCAAACAGGGCCACCAGTCCGCCCAGCACCCACACCAGGGCGATACCGGTGATATTGCCGGTGACCGCGGCAATTGGGGAGGGCACAATGAAAATGCCACTGCCGATGATGATGCCTACTACCACCGCCATCCCGGTCCACAGGCCGAGTTTGCGTGGCAATGTGCGTGGCGGAGTTGAAGGGTTGTCTTGCATGGGCACGCAGCCTGCCACACTGTCAGGCCGCCGTCACCTGAGCGCACTCTGTCTTGGTTCGAGTAAACCGGTATATTTGTGTCTGCGGTCTTTCCCTGTAACCAGTCAATAAAAACACATGTGTATTCGGATTATTGGATTCTTTGATGCCAGACTTGCCATGTTCATGGCATGACGACTTTTGCCGGGCGCTGCCACTGTGGCAACCTTAGAATTAGTTTTGAGACTGTTTACAAATGCGCGAACCTGCCTTTACGCGCCTGTCAATGTTCTTTCTGTCGCGCCCATGGGGCCGTGACTGCCACTGACCCAGATGGCCGCGTGAGCATCAGCGCAACCGACCCCGCGGGCGTGCGGCATTACCGTTTCGGATTAGGCGTTACCGATTTTCTGATCTGTGCAGACTGTGGGGTTTTCATGGCCGCAGTGATGGATATCGACGGCGCACTTTACGCCAGCATCAATTCCAATGTCTTGAGCGTGCGTACACAGCTACAGAGACAATCGCAGGCTGTAGATTACGAGGGCGAAACCGTTGACCAGCGGCGTACGCGCCGCAAAAAACATTGGACACCCGCGGTATTCACCGGGACTCGGGTTTGAATGGTAAGGCAACCTATCCGGGCCGGCATCTTTCTTTTTGTGTTCACACTTTCAATAGGGTGGCCGGTACATGCCGATACTTGTCCGGTGCGCGCCAACGGCGAGTCTTATCAGTGGCGCGAAAAAGCCGTGTGGGACGCGCTTGCCGCCCAAGGTTACCGTATCGGCACGGTACATATTATCGTGGACAATGTATTCGACCTCAATGATCCGGCACAGAACAGTTGGTATGCGCGTCTCGCCAACAAACTGCATATAAAAACACATCCCAGAGCGATTCGCGAACAATTGTTGTTCAAATCCGGTGATCCCGTGAACCCGCGTATTATCTATGAAAGTGCGCGTCGCTTGCACGCAATCAGGTATCTGCGCGAATCCAGTATAACGCCTGTAAATTGCAATGATCACAGCGTGGATGTGAGCGTACAAGTCGAGGACGCTTGGACTTTGAAGCTGGATTTACAATTCGCCCACATTGGCGGGCAAAACAACCTTCAATTCGAAGTAACGGATGCAAATATCTTCGGCACTGGTAAGGCCCTGAGCATTGGTCATACCAGCGATCCGCAGCGCACCTCTAACCTGATTAAATACCAGGACCCAGCACTGTTCGGCAGCTATTGGCAATTGGCCGGTTCATATGAAGATTTATCTGACGGCCATATCAAGTATCTGAGTATCGGCCAGCCTTTCTATGAGGATCAAACCCCGTGGTCGGTGCAGGCAAGTTTTTATGATCAAAGAGAGAACATCAATTTCTATAACCAGGGTACACTCGCCTGGTTCGCGCCCAGCGGCCTACAACAACATTATTTGTCATGGGCACATCTCATTAACTGGTCAGGCGATGACGGAGGTATGCGCGCTGGTGTGCTGTACACCGACAGTGATTACGGTTACGGGCCGATGCAGCTAGAAAATCCAGGGTTGTTGCCTGAACCGATGTTGACAACGCGTCAGCTCGCTGGTGTGGGTCTTACCTGGGAATATTTTCAGGATCGCTACGCGAGCTTCACCAACATGCAATACATCGCCCGTACTGAGGATTACAACTTGGGCTGGATTTTGGATCTGCAAGCGGGACGTTATGGAGATACTTTCGGCGGCAACGTGTCAGCGCCTTTTTACGGGTTATCAACTTCCTGGGGGACCGAGTTGCCCGGTGACACGGTATTGCTGGCATCGGCCTTCGCGTATGACCGTCAACAGGACGGCGTCAGCCACAATTTGCAGAGCAATCTTACTTTGACATCCTACAACCAGTATTTTCCCGGGCAGACACTGGTCGCCCACATGCAGTGGGATTCCGTGTTGCGGCCGGATCCGGAAAGTTACTTATATATTGGCGGGCTGCAGGGGTTGCGCGGATATCCCAATTATTACGCCATCGGTGACCGACGCTGGCAGGCCACCTTCGAGGACCGGATCGTCACCCCGGTTCAGATTCTGAGTCTTTTCCAGCTGGGGTTCGTGGGTTATGTGGACGTAGCACAGATCCATCAATTATCGCCATCTGCCTGGAGCCCGATCTACAGCGATATAGGTCTGGGATTCCGCATAGGAAATATCCGCAGCGCCTTCGACAACACCTTCTACTTCACGGTCGCCTGGCCTCTCAAGAGCGCACCCGGTGTCAGCGGCCACGAGATCGTGATCGGCAACATCATCAGTTTCTGATTTCCAGGTTTTCTGCATCGAGCACTGACTGCGCCAGCACATCCATGTTTTCAGCGTGACCGATGATCTTGGCTGGCAGGGATGGCTGTGCCGATAGCAAGGCCAGCAGCAGCGATGCGCAGTAGGGAATCGACTGGATCAGCAACACAATCACCCAAACAGTTAGGTCGCGCATGCCGGTACCCACTTGGGTAAACACGGCGAGTGCGCTTAACCACAGGGCCAGCATGATCAGGGTTTCCTCGCGGCAAGCCGCGAGTGTATGCAGCAACGCATGACTGCGTATCTGCTTGGGTGTGCGGAAAAATGCATGGTTGCTGGTCAGGCATCCGCTGAGCATCGCCAGCCCGATGGTATGCGTGAGCGCCAGGCCGGCAAGTGCCGCCGCCAGTGTTTGGCGGATATTGGCGCCCACGCGTGTGCGGTACAAGTACACCAGCTTGGCGATCTTGAAAGTGAACAATGCCAGCGGCAACGCCGACACTACCAGCATGGGTGGATCGATCTTGTGGGGGAAATTGATCATGGCCAGCGACCACAGCAAGGCGCTCAGGTTGAACAACAGATTGAGCCCATCCGCCAGCCACGGCAGCCAGCCAGCCAGGAAGTGATAGCGTTGGCCCGGGGTGAGTGAGCCGCCACGCCCTATCAGGATATGCGCGTGATGGCGCAAGATCTGCATGGCGCCGTAGGCCCAGCGAAAGCGCTGTTTCTTGTAATCCAGAAACGTATCTGGCATGAGGCCGCGGCCATAGCTGCGCGGAATGTAGGCTGCTTCAAGGCCGGCGGCGAACACCCGCAAGCCCAATTCCGCATCTTCGGTGATACACCATTCAGCCCAGCCATGCAGCTCTTCCAACACCAGTTTGCGGATCATGGTCATGGTGCCGTGCTGGATGATGGCATTGCGCTCGTTGCGGGTGATCATGCCGATGTAGAAGAAACCCCGGTACTCGGCATGACACATTGCTTTGAATGCGTTCATATCGGTGTCACGATAATCCTGCGGCGCCTGTACCACGGCGATCTTACCGTCGGCAAACAACGGCACCAGTTCTTTCAGCCATTGGCTATCCACCTGGTAGTCACTGTCGATGACGGCGATCACCTCGGCGTCCGGTGAGGTGCGTTGCAATGCGTAATTCAGCGCACCAGCCTTGAAGCCGGAGAGCGGCGCCACGTGAAAGAATCGGAAGCGCTCACCGAGTTGCGCGCAATGGGCTTGCACCGGCCGCCATACGGCTTCATCCCATGTGTTGTTGTCGATCACCAGCACTTCGAAGCGCGGATAATCCAATACAGCCAGCGTATCCAGAGTTTTATTGAGCATCTCCGGCGGCTCGTTATAGGCAGGCACATGGATAGATACCAGCGGCAGTGCATCGTCAGCTACGCATAGCGGTTCAAATAGGCGCCGGCGCATGGTGATCCAGTGGGCTTCAGCCCACTCGTGGGCCTCGGCGAGCAGCACCAGGATGACGCCGAGCATGCCCACGAACAGTAATAATCCCACTACCACGCTGGTGATCGTCAGATACTGGCGCGTGTAGTCGTAGATCACCCACACGATGGCGGTGGTCACTGTATATACGATGATCGCCAGAAAACTCCGGCCACGCTTTTTGAGTGTGCGGCTGTCCCAGTATAAAAGCGTCAATAGCAGGGCCGCGATGATCACGGAGATGGCCGCCAGCATCTGCCAGTGGGGGATGCTGACGATCGGCTGGGTGAAAGTGAATTTTGGCTGGCGGTAAATGTTATACACACCCCAATAGGCGCCCACCGCGCCTTCGGTTTGCTGTTTCCAGGGCTGGTCAAAAGCTTCCATGACGTAGTAGGTCCAATGCTGTATCGCAGCATAGGCCAGGAAACGCCGCAGGAATGTGGCTTCATTGGCGGTCGAAGCCATGGCTGCGTGGCGCGCACGCCCGTCGCTGGGCCAGCCCACTTCCGCGATCACGATGGGCTTGCCCGGGAAGGTCTTTTCCAGATCACGCATGCGCGCGGCGATGTAGGGTACAGCTTGATCCACGCCCACACCTTCCCAATAAGGCAGCATGTGCACCGCGATGTAATCCACGTGGGCTACCAGTTCCGGATGCTGAATCCAGGTGTGCCAGGGTTCGGCGGTGCTCACCGGTTGCTGGATTTCATCACGCGCCTCATCTAGGTAGGGAATCAGCTCCTCACTGGAAACGTCACCGCGCAGCACTGCTTCGTTGCCGATGATGACGCGCACCACATTGGGATTAGCCTTGGCGATGGCAATGGCACGGGCGACATAAGCCGCGTCCATCTTCTGATCCTTGTCGATCCATGCGCCCAAGGCCACGTTGATGTGATACTTGCGCGCCAATACCGGGATATCGGCGAGTGTGCCTTCCACCGTGTAGGTACGCACCGCGTATGTCTTGCCGGCAAGCAGTTTAAGATCAGCAGCGATTTCTGCATCCGTGGGCAGCTTATGTGTGACCGCGTCCTGGTCTGCACGGAACGGCGAAAACGCGAAGCCCTGAATGGTCGCTGGCCAGGGTGGCTCATGTTCTGGTTGGTTGAACCAGGCCCAGACACTTACGGTGAGCGCGGCGGCTGCGATTGCGATGATAAAACTGGATTTTCCCACGCACAGCCCTAAGGCAGATGGATGGCGAGCAGAGTTGCCGTCGGCGGGCGCACCCCACGCCACACATAGAATGATTCAGCCGCCTGCTCAACCAGCATGCCCCAGCCATCCAGCACAACCGCCGCACCTTCCTGCACAGCCCAGTGCATGAATACCGTGGGGCGATCGCTGTATGCTAAGTCGTAGCATACAGCGCCGGGGTTCAGGCAGTCGTGCGGCAATCGCGGCAGTTCCCCCGCAAGGCTCGCAGCCGTGGCATTGATGACTACATCGAAGCTCTGACGGCGCAAGCTTTCGAAGCCGCTGCCGCTAACGCGACCAGCTTTGTGTTGGTTGGCTAATTTAACAGCGCGTTCCGGTGTGCGGTTAGCGATGTACATTAATTCCGGTTTTTCGGCCAGCAACGCCGGCAGCACACCACGCGCCGCGCCACCTGCCCCCAATAATAGAATGCGCGCGCTTTTTAAGATCACTTGATGATTGCGTTTGAGATCATTCACCAGACCGACGCCATCGGTGTTATCACCCATGAGCTTGCCGTCGTCGCGCACTGAGAGTGTGTTGATGGCGCGTGTCTTCTTCGCCCTGGGCGTATGCACGTGACAAATAGCGAAGGCTTCCTCCTTGAAAGGCAAGGTGACATTTACGCCCAGACCGTCGGAATCCAAGAACTCTCGGAGCGCCGCGGTGAAGCCGTGCAGCGGCGCATAGATGCGTGTGTACTGGATCGACTGGCCGGTGAGACGCGCGAATTCCGCGTGGATTTCCGGTGAACGGCTGTGGGCTACCGGATGACCGATGATGGCATAACGTGCGGCGGCCTGTGGCATCGAAATTCCCTGGACAATTTAAGCGGCAGCCTATCGGACTGCCGGTATCTTGTATCGATTTCAGCGTCCGTTGAACGTGCTTATTCTGTCAGCCAGCGTGCCGCACGCTTGGCGAAATATGTAAGGATGGCGTCAGCGCCTGCGCGTTTGATGGCCAGCAGGGTCTCCAGCACGCAGCTTTTCTCATCCAGCCAGCCATTCTGCACCGCCGCCATCAGCATGGAATATTCGCCGCTCACCTGATACACACACGTCGGCGCACCGAATTCATCCTTTACGCGTCGCACGATGTCCAGATACGGCAGCCCAGGTTTCACCATCACCATGTCGGCGCCTTCCTCAAGGTCCAGCGCCACTTCCCGCAGGGCTTCGTCACTGTTGGCCGGGTCCATCTGGTAGGTGTGTTTGCTGCCCTTGCCGAGGTTTGTGGCGGAACCCAGTGCGTCCCGGAACGGAGCGTACAGACTGGAAGCATATTTGGCGGAGTAGGCCAGGATGCGGGTATTCTTGAAGCCGTTTTTCTCTAGTTCTGCACGGATGGCGCCCACGCGCCCGTCCATCATGTCGGAAGGTGCCACCATATCGGCACCGGCCTGTGCGTGGGACAGTGCCTGGCGTACCAGCACCTCCAGGCTTTCATCGTTCAATACATAGCCACTGGCATCGATGATGCCGTCCTGTCCGTGGGCGGTGTAAGGATCAAGGGCCACGTCGGTGATGACACCCAGCTCGGGAAATCTGTTTTTGAGGGCGCGCACTGCGCGTTGCACCAAACCCTCCGGATTATGGGCTTCGGCGGCATCCAGGGATTTCTTTTCCTTGGCCATCACCGGGAACAGTGTCAGTGCCGGAATGCCGAGTTGCACCAGCTCCTCGGCCTCTTTCAGAAGTTCATCGATGCTGACCCTTTCTATCCCGGGCATGGAGGCCACAGCCTCCCGCTGATGGTTGCCTTCACGCACGAACATCGGATAAATGAGGTCGTCAGTACTCAGACGCGTCTCGCGCATCAAGCGGCGGGAAAATTCGTCGCGGCGCATGCGACGCATGCGGGTGGCAGGGAAGCTACCCGGGAAACGACGTTGGCAGGTCACCTGATACTCCTCGCAAGCATAATCAAAACCTCTGGATAGACACCCGCTCGCCTGATCCCAGGCAAGGCTGGATCAAGGGTGGCGGCCTGAATAACAGACCCTTGATTATACTGGTACCCTTCATTGGTGCCCGCAGGACTGGCGGGACGGTAATAAAACTCCTCTAACCCGGGTCTCTGCTACATGCCAGTACGTCAGCACCGCTTCGAGATTCTGGCCCGTGCCCTGGTGCCGAGTCTGTACCGCTACGCTTACTGGCTGGCGCGCGAGAAGGCCCTGGCCGAGGACCTGGTGCAAGAAACCCTGCTGCGAGCTTGGCGTTCGCTGGACCAGTTGCGCGATGAGGCTGCCACGCGCCAGTGGCTGATCACCATCCTGCGGCGCGAGTTCGCCCGCGAGCTGTCCAAGCGCAGGGATACGGTGGATATCGACGGGCTGGCGCTGGCCGACAGTCACGCCAGCCTGGGTGGTGAGGATACCGATATGCACGACGTGCGCCGCGCCATGCAGAAACTGGCGCCGGAATACCGCGAGCCTCTGGTGCTGCAGGTGCTCATGGGGTGCACCACCGAGGAGATCGCTGAACAGCTTGAGCTTAGCCAGGCGGCCGTGTTGACGCGCCTGTTCCGCGCCCGCAACCAGTTGCGCGAGCTGCTGGGCGGAAACGCCGGGCGCTTGGGAGAAGAGATCGCATGAATACCAGTATCAACTGCCTCGAAGTGCGTCGCATCCTCGGCGCTGAACCCCAGCGTCGCGATCTGGCGCTGCTGGAGCATTGCAAAGTCTGTGCTGCCTGCGCTGCCTTCATGAAGGAAATGCTCGGACTGGATGTGCGTTTGTCACGCGCGCTCGCAGTAGATGTGCCCGAAGGGCTGGAAGCGCGCATTGTGTTCCGCACCGCTTTCCGGCCTGCACGCCGGCGTACCTATCCGTGGTTGGCAGCCGCGGCGGCGGTGGTGCTTGCCGTCGGTCTGGGAATCGGCGCATGGCGGATGAGCGTCCGTGAGAGCTATACGCCGCTTGCGGAGGTGGTAGTGCAGCACGTCATGCAGAAATCCCAGGCGCTGCTGGCTAGCACCACGCCCGTTAACGATGCCGATGTGAGCGCCGTTCTGGAACGCGTGGGCGCGAAACTGCAGGGCAATAGGGGGCCGATTACCTACGCGAATACCTTTTATATGCACGGTCAGATGGGCGCACATCTGGTGATGATGACGCCGCACGGCGCCGTCACGCTGCTACTTCTGCCGCACATTCATGTGGACAAACGCATGCAGATGGACATGCAGGGATTCCATTGCATGATTGATCCTATGGGCATTGGCAGTATCGTCATCGTCGCTAGCGCCAGCATGCCCATGGATGGCATGGAACAACACATCATGTCCATGGTGCAGTGGGCCACCTGAAAAGCCGTACCCGGGCGTGTCAGTTTTTTGCCTGGAGCCACATTTTCCAGGGCATTTACTGTCGTGAGGCGGGCGGACATCTATAATGATCCACCCACGCTAATTGTTGTTTACACCGCATGAAACTCATCGACCGCGATCTTGTTGCCGGACTGCATGCAGCAGCACTTGTGTCGCCACGGCTGCGGACCCATCACAACCTACACGCCTCCCATGACGAGACCATCCAGCGCATGTGCATGGCCATGGAACCCCGCACCTATATACCTCCGCACCGTCATCCGGATAAATGGGAGCTGCTGCTGATCATCAGCGGTGAGATGCTGGTGTTGAGTTTCGATGATTCCGGGATGGTGCTCACACGCACACGGTTGTCAGCAGGCGGTGATACTTTTGGTCTGGAAAATCCCGCTGGTACCTGGCATGCGGTGGCCACACTGGTACCGTCCACCGTGGTGCTGGAAGTGAAGCACGGCCCTTACCTGCCCACGACCATGCAGGATTTTGCACACTGGGCACCCCCGGAGGGACATGCACGCGCCGCTGAATTCGAGCGCTGGTATAGAGCTGCGCAAGCGGGCGACAAGGCGCCTGCATTCGCAGCGTGAAGCGCACAAGCAAACCAGTCAGACGCTGTGCATGGGCGCCGTTGGAAAGCGACCTACTGTATCGCGATTACCATGACCGTGAATGGGGCGTGCCGGTACATGATGAACGGCGCTGGTTCGAATTTCTCGTACTCGAGGGCGCCCAGGCGGGTTTGTCCTGGTCCACCATTCTGCACAAGCGCGAGAATTACCGAAAAGCCTTCGCCCGATTTGATCCGCCTAAAGTCGCGCGTTTCACGGAACACGATGTGGCACGGCTTTTGAAAGATCCCGGCATCGTACGCAACCGGCTGAAGATCAATGCGTCGATAATCAATGCACGGGCGTTCCTCGCCGTGCAAAAGGAATTCGGCAGTTTCGACGATTACATCTGGAGTTTTGTCGGCGGCAAACCTATCCGCAATCGCCGACGCAGCATGCGGGAAGTACCGGCGCGCACTGCGATCTCCGACGCCATGAGCAAGGATCTTAAGAAGCGCGGCTTCAAATTTGTCGGCAGCACCATCTGTTATGCGTTCATGCAGGCTACGGGACTGGTCAACGACCATGTGGTGAGCTGTTTCCGTCATCGCGCCTGCCGCTGAAGCGCAGATGCTGCATATCGCCGTTGTATAATCTGCACCTCTTCAAGCACATTCCCGACTGGAACACGCGCCACTCATGTCTGCGTCCTTGATGGTGATAGTCATACTTTTCGGCGGTGTCGCAGCCGGGTTGGTCGGGTCGCTCACCGGACTCGGCGGCGGCCTGATCATCGTGCCGTTGCTGACGCTGGCATTCCATCTGCCCATTCCCGAGGCCGTCGGCATCAGCCTGTTCGGTGTCATCGCCACGTCCACCGGAGCCGCCCCGCGTTTCGTGGGCACCGGCCTGAGCAATGTGCGCGCCGCGCTGTTTCTGCAGATCGCGGCCTCCAGTGGCGCGCTCATCGGCGCCTTGGTGGCCCACCATCTGCCGGCGCGCCTGCTGTTTGCCCTGTTCGGCATCGTGCTGGGGTATTCGGCGATCATGTCGTTCATGCCCAAGCACAGTGACTTGGCTGGCGCACCGGAAAGCTCACCCTTGGCGCGGCGCCTGCGTCTCGCCAGCCGCTATCAGCAAGCCGGCCTATGGGTGGAATACCGGGTGGTGGGCGTCATGCCGGGCTTCGGCATCATGATCGGCGCCGGCTTTCTTTCCGCGCTGCTCGGCATCGGTTCCGGCGCCTTCAAGGTACTGGCCATGGATCGCATCATGAAGCTGCCGTTCCGGGTTTCCACTGCCACCTCCAATTTCATGATCGGCATTACCGCTGCCACCAGCGCCGGTTTCTATCTTTCCCATGGGGATGTTCCGCCGGTGATCGCCGGCGCCATCATTTTGGGCGTCATTGCCGGCGCCTATGCCGGTGGACACTTGGTACGGATATTACCCGTGGCCACCCTGCGAAAACTGTTCGCGGTGGTGCTGCTGGTCGTGGCACTGCAGATGTTATTGAAAGGGCTGTTCAACCTATGAGCGAGATTGTACGCGAACGCCGGCTGCTGAATATCTGGATATTGCATGTCAGCATTGCGCTGTGCGCGTTGCTTATCGTCGTGGGACTTGCGATATTCTTTGTGCATAGCAGCATTCATATCTCGGCGACGCCCAGCGGCTCGCTGCGCGAAATGATACAAGCTGCGATTCAGGGAAGCATCGGTCTTCACGCCAGCGCGTTTCTCGATGCTGCCATCATCGTGTTGCTGCTCACGCCCATGGCACGGCTGTTGGCCGGCATCTATGTGAGCGCGCGGGTGCACGACTGGCTGTATGTGGCGATCGGGGCACTGGTGCTGGCGTTGGTGATCACCGGCGTGATCGCGGGACAGATCGGCGTATAAAAGGTTTTCATACCTTATTCCTTCTCCCCTTGTGGGAGGCGACTACAAGGATGTAGGAGGTAGGACAACGCAGGGAACGGTTGCCGAGGGAAGGGTGAGGGGGGGTTGTGCGGCTGTGCCGCGGTCTGATCTAGATAGCGGGGTTCCGCTCCCGCAGCGCAGGTTACTTTTCTTTGGTGCAAAGAAAAGTAACCAAAAGAAACATTTCAGAGCATCTCCGGATACTGATGTTTAGCTTGTTGCCCCACGCTTCATTGGAAAGTGTACTTTCTGGCCTGTTTTCAGTCTTGCCAGTTAAATAGGACGGTGGGAGAACTGGCGTCGTCACGTTCTGAGGCGTCACAAGGTCGCACATGCGTGTAACCGTGCGCATCGCATGGACTCGCCATCTTTCGCGTTGTCCAGACTGTGGCTACCTGCTATAAATTATTTATTCAATCCCGTGCAAAAACCCGCGATATATCCCGAAACGACTTGAATTCCAGCGCATTGCCGCTGGGATCTTTGAAGAACATCGTGGCCTGTTCCCCTATCTGGTCTTTGAAGCGGATGCCGGGTTCGATGACGAATTTCACGCCAGCTTTCTTTAATTTATCAGCAAGCGCCTCCCATTGATCCCATTCCAGGATCACGCCGAAATGGCGTACCGGAACATCTTCGCCATCCACTGGATTAGTAGCGGCGGCGGATTCCGGTGGCGCCAGATGGGTGACGATCTGGTGACCGAAGAAGTCGAAGTCGATCCAGAGATCCGATTCGCGGCCGGTGGGGCAACCTAACAGACCTGCATAGAAGCACCGCGCTTCTTCCAGATCCCTGACCGGGAACGCCAGATGGAACCGTGGAATATCCTTCATATCAAGCTAACCTCTTTCACGCCGCACGCCGCACGCCGCACGCCGCACGCCGCACGCCGCACGCCGCACGCCGCACGCCGCACCTAATCTCTACACCCAATCTCTGGGTTTGAGAAATCTCTCATACAGTTCCGCTTCCGGTGAATGCTTATCCGGTTTGAAATCGTATTCCCAGCGCACTTCCGGCGGTAGCGACATGAGGATGGATTCGGTACGCCCGCCGGACTGCAGGCCGAACAGGGTGCCGCGGTCATACACCAGGTTGAATTCCACGTAACGGCCGCGGCGGTAAAGCTGGAACTGGCGCTCGTGCTCGCCGTATTTTAGCGCCCGGCGTTTTTCCACGATAGGCGTGTAAGCCGGCAGGAAATGGTAACCGACGCTTCTCACAAAGGCGAAGCAGCGCTCAAACTCCCATGTATTCAGGTCGTCGAAGAACAGACCACCGATGCCGCGCGGCTCGTTGCGATGGCGTATGAAGAAATATTCATCGCACCATTGCTTGAAGCGCGTATAGACGTCCGTGCCGAAGGGCTCACAGGCAGTTTTCGCGGTGCTGTGCCAGTGGCGTGCATCCTCCACGAAACCGTAATACGGCGTGAGATCGAAACCGCCGCCGAACCACCAGACCGTCTTCTTATTTTCCTTGGGCGCTGCGAAAAAGCGTACGTTCATGTGGGCGGTGGGCACATAGGGATTCCATGGATGCAGCACCAGCGACACGCCTAGGGCCTGCCAGTTGCGTCCCACCAGTTCTGGCCGGTGGGCGGTCGCGGAGGGCGGCAGGGTTGTGCCATGCACGTGGGAGAAATTGATGCCCGCTTGTTCGAACACCTCGCCATGTCGCAGCACCCGGGTTTCGCCGCCGCCGCCTTCGGAGTGTGTCCATGGGTCACGCTGAAACCGCTGTTTTCCGTCTAGTTTCTCTAGCGCCACTGTAATCTTTTCCTGCAGCGCATGCATATAGATTTCAACACTCTGGATATCAATGTCCTGCATGCACTAACTCGCGCGCAAAATCTTGCCGGTGAGCGCATCGCAGATTTTGGTGGGTCTGCGCTGCGAACCGACGTTGCCGGGCACGATGTAATCGAGCTTGTCTCTCAGCAGGTGGCGCACTGCCAGGGACGAACGTATTGGCGGGCGGCTGCTTAAATTGGCACTGGTGGACGTCAATGCGAAGCCGGTTGATGCACATAAGGCCTGCGCCACCGGATGGGCGGTGACACGCACTGCCAGGGTGGCACGGCCACCAGTGAGCCAGTCAGGAACACCCGGTGCAGCGGGTACCACCCAGGTGATGGGTCCAGGCCAAGTCATCAGCAGTTGATCACGCAATTTGTCGGATACATCAATGTACGGCTCAAGCTGGATGATGTCGGCGGCGATCAGGATGAAACCTTTGGAGTCGTCGCGTTGTTTGATGGCCAGTAGTTTTGCTATGGCTGCGGCATTCAGCGGATCACAGCCCAGGCCGAATACTGCTTCGGTTGGATAAGCGATGACGCCGCCACTCCATACCGCTTTCCGGGCAGCTCGCATCGGCCAGCGGAGCGTGCTCATGAGCGTGGGTCAGTTCGCCACCACGGCTTCCGGCTCCTGTGGCGGCGCCAATTCCGGTGCGGACTCGGCGAAACCGCATTCCTTGCGTGGACAAACGCGCTCGGTACCCTTGCGCTTGGTGGTCTTGATGGTGAGGATCGGCCAAGCACACTTGGGGCAGGCCTGCGCCAGCGGCGGATTCCAGGTCGCATATTTGCAATCCGGGTAGCGCGAGCAGGAATAGAAGATCTTGCCGTAGCGGGATTTGCGCTTGAGGAAAGTGCCCTGATGGCACTCGGGGCATTCGACCCCCATGTCCTGGGGTTTTTCCAGCGGTTCGATGAATTTGCAATTGGGATAGCCGGAACAGCCGATAAACTTGCCATAGCGGCCGCGACGGATGATGAGGTCCGAATTGCACTGCGGGCATTGTCGGCCCTCGATCTTTTCCGGTTGTGCTGCTTGTTCTGCGGTTTCGTCCAGATTGCGGGTGTAATCGCAGTCCGGATAGCCGGTGCAACCGATGAAACGCCCGCGCCGTCCCAAGCGGATGGAAAGCGGCTTGCCGCACTTGGGACAGTTCTCGTCCATCTTCTCGGTGGTCACATCCTTGCGCGATACATTTTCTTCCTTATGGTCCACGAGCTTCTTGAACGGGCCCCAGAACTCGTGCATC
>Ga0307373_10001379_pt1 | contig 45549 bp, 42 predicted proteins | sample OX2MG_FD_202534 | JGI IMG/M metagenome (GOLD analysis project Ga0307373, IMG submission 202534) | Soil microbial communities from Risofladan, Vaasa, Finland - OX-2 | ecosystem: Environmental > Terrestrial > Soil > Coastal area > Acid sulfate soil | place: Finland: Risofladan, Vaasa | collected...
TCCAGGGGCTGTTCCAGGGATTCCGCACCGGCAGCCACCTGAGCGGCATCCTGATCGTGGTCGCGGCGGCCACGCTCGGGCTGACGGGCGGGCTGGCCATCTACGCGTTCGTGCGGGGGTTCGGTATCCCCTTCCTGGGCATGCCTCGCACGCCGCAGGCCGCCGATGCACGCGAGCACGGCCAGCCGGTTACCGGACCAGGGCTGCTTGCGGTCTGCTGCGCTGCACTCGCGGTCGGGGCCCCGCTGGTCATGCTGGCGCTGTCCCGTGCTGTCGGCACTGTCACTGGCGTGGCGCTCCGGCCGGTGCTGCTGCCCGGCAATCTCACCATCATCCCCGCCCACACGGACTTCTCCGCGTTCTCGCCGACCTACCTCACCGTGTTCCTCATCGCCGTGACGGCGGTGCCGGTGCTTATCTACCTGGCGGGCAGTCCACAGGCGGACCTGGTTACCGTGCCGGTCTGGGACGGAGGGATAGTCGCGTTCAAGCCGCGGATGCAGTACTCGGCCATGACCTTCTCGGCGCCCACCAGGGTCACCTTCGACGCGCTGTACCGGCCATCGGTATCCCTGCACCGGGCGTCCGACGACCCCGCTGGACGGTCGGGGCCGGTTCACTACGAGACTGAGGTGACACCGGTCTTCCAGCGCTACCTGTATCAGCCGGTGGTCCGCGCGGTGGAATGGCTCGCCGATGTGGTCCGCCCGATTCAGTCCGGGGACGTCAACCTCTATTTGCTCTATGTCTTCGTGGTGATACTCCTCGCCTACCTTCTCGGTGCTCTATGACATAGGCAAGCAGTCACTAGCCACCTATCATGGGTCATAACGGCGGAGGGGCTCGCCGTCAATCTGCGGAGATGCCGCCAACGGTCCCTGCCCGACAGCGGAGGCCGACGCCGTGTCTCAGGACTGCCTGGCGGGTTGCTGCCCGCACCCAGGTAGCGAGGGTGCCGATCCGGCGCTCAGTGCCATGACACCCGATCGCGATCGCGGCTGCCCGCCCGACTTGCCTGCCGCGGACCTGTCAGAGCGCATCAACCACCTGTACGTCTGCAAGGGCCTGTCGACCTATCGCATCGCCGGGGTCGTGCAGATCAGCCGGCAGCGGGTCAATCGGCTCCTGCACCGGTCGGGGGTGCCAGTCAAGCCGAAAGGCGCCGGCCGCCAGCGGCCACAGCGCATCCCGACGCCATTCCCCCCGCCATTCCTGGCCGACCTTTACCTGTGCCAGCGGCTCACCTCGATACAGATCTCGGCGATGACGGGAATTCCGGCACGGACTATCCGAGATCGGCTCGTCAGCTACGGCGTCCGGATGCGAACGAAAGGTCGGCTCAACCGGGAGGACCGACTCGCGGTCGAGCCTGACTTGCTCGCGGAGCTGTACCTGCGGGCGGGGATGTCATCCGGGGAGGTCGGCAAGATCCTTGGTGTCTCGCACCGGGTTGTCCTGCGTTCCGCGCACGACGAGGGCCTGCCGGTCCGCATGGGAGGCCACCCGCCGGGCCGCGGCCCGGCGGAGATCGAGCTTGTCGACGCGCTGTACGCGGACCCGGGCGTTCAGCGGGTCGTCATCCGGTACGGCCTGCCCAAGGTGCCGGCCGGAGGACCGATCTGGGAGCGATTCCCTGTTCCGGCCCGCATCAGCGGTGACCTGGCTGCCGAGCTGTACCTGTCGTGCGGGCTGGCCAGCACTCACATCGAGCTCCTGACCGGCCAGCCCGCCGCCTCGGTTCGACGGCTCCTGCGCAAAGCCGGCGTTCCGCTACGGCCACCCGGCGGCAGGTCTCCTTTCCTACGCCAGTGGCGGACCTCGCGGGCGGAGGGTTAGGTGCCGGCCGCCGCTCCGCTGCCGCGCTCCCCTTCGGTGCTGACGACGTACAGCGCGGCCGACCTGCTGACCGCTCCGGGCTGTCCGGTGTGCCGATACGCCGGCGAGGCCAGCGACCGCCACCTGAGCTGGTTCGCGCTGGAGGCACATGCGGACGCCACGGCCATTACCCGGCTTACGGGGTCGCTGGGGACATGCGCCCGGCATACGCGCCGGCTGATGGGCCAGCCAGGTGCCGCCGTGCGGCTGACTGCCCTCTACCGGTACATCGTCCCTGCCGCCAGGGACCGGCTGGCCGGCTGGGTTGCGCCGCTGGCCGCCTGCCCGATGTGTGAGCACGACGACGCGGCAGCCCGTCGGGCGCTGGACATGCTGCTCGACGGCCTATCCGACCCGTCGGTCCGGGACCGCTGCCGGGAGCTTGGCGGGCTGTGCGTTCCGCACCTGACCGCGGCGGTGGCCGAGGGGCATCGCCGGATCGTCGTCTGGCTGACCGAGACGACGATGGCGACCGTGATCGGCCAGCCTCCCGGCCTCGAGTGGATGGCTGGGGACGTGGACCGTGACGCGGATGTGCGCGCCATACTGCGCCGAGGGATGCCTGTCAGTGCTCAGCCCGGCTCGTACGTGTGCGCAGCCTGCCTGGCCGGGGCGCGAGCCGAGCAGGACTTCCTGGGGAGGCTGGATTGTCTCAGCAGTACGGACGGCCCGCGGGATCCTGGGCTGTTGTGCGCCAGCCACCTCGGCGACGCCGCCGTACTCGCGGGGCGGAGCTGGAGACTGGTGTCGCTGCTTGCGTGGCAGGCTGACCGCCTTGTCGCCGCGGGATCCCGGCGCTCGGCGACTTCCTCCAGGATCAGCGTGCGCACCCCTGACACCTGGCGCCGCGTCGCGCGGCGCGGGCCGCCCCGCCAGGAGGACTGCGTCGTCTGCGGAGCCATGACCATGGCCGCACAGCATGCGCTCGCTGGCTTCTGTCATGCCATGCGCGCGTCGCCGCTGACCCGAGACCAGCCGGTCGGGCTATGCGTCCGCCACCTGCTGGCCCTGAGGAGCGTCGATCCGCGGGCAGGGCAGATGACGGCCAGCGGCGCGGTGGAGCTCGCTGACAGCCTGAGTTCCGAGCTGGCAGAGGCCTTCCTGAAGAACACCTGGGAGCATCGCCACCAGGCAAAGGGCCCGGAGGCGACCGCGTGGCGACGTGCGGCTGCTTTCCTCGACGGACGTGTCTTCTGCGGCAGTCCGCCGCGCTGGAGCTAATGACGTGGGCGGCGAGAGGACAGAGCTACCACCGCGTATCTCTCGGGATCTTGGATTTGCGGCCCGGCTGGCGGATGGGCCAGAATGGCGGCTGGCGATGAAGCTCGCCCGAACCGCGGCCAGGCCGCTGATGGCTTCTACCTGTGAGTCCGTACTGGGGAGGAGTTCGTCATCGTGGCCGAGATGATGCCGGAGCAGCCCGGCAATGAACCTGGGGGACGCCAGTCCCCGCACCGACACCTTGCGCCGCCGCGGTGGTTAGCGTTGTGCTGCCGATTCCGGTTGTCCAGGTCCTTCAGGTCGTAACGATCGTCGGTGCGGCGCCGGCCGTGGCGGGCGTGATCGCACGGGTGGAGGCCAGGCTGCAGGGGCGCCGCGGGCCGCGGTTGCTGCAGCCGTATTACGACCTGGCGAAGCTGTTCCGCAAGGAGGCGCTAGCGCCGGAAGGGGCGAGCTGGGTTTTCCTGGCTGCCCCGGTCGCGGCGTTCACGTGCTATCTGACGGTGCCGCTGCTGATCCCGGTTCTGACGACCTTCCCGTTGCCGCTGGGATATATGGGGGACATCCTGGGCGGCGGGTTCATCTTGTCGCTGGCGGGCTTCCTGGTCGCGGTGGCCGCGCTGGAGACCGGCAGCCCGTACGCTCAGCTGGGAGCCAGCCGGGCCAAGACGTTCGCGGCGATCACCGAGCCGGTCGTGCTGTTCGTCGTGTTCACCGTGGCGCTGCTGACGGGCACTGACCTGCCGTATGCGCTGGCGGCAACGGTCCGCTCGTCGGCCGGGCAGATTATCCGCCCCGCGCACGTTCTCGCCGCGGCCGCGCTGTTTATGGTCATCTTGTACGAGACCGGCCGGATCCCGGTCGAGACCCACTCAGGCACGAACGAGTTCGGGATGATCGAGGAGGCTAGGCCGTTCGAGCATTCCGGGCCGTACTTTGCGCTGCTGAAGTGGGGTTCGGCGGTCAAGCAGCTGATCTTGTACACGATCCTGCTGAACGTGTTCGTCGCTCCGTGGGGCCTGGCCGCAACCCATCAGCTGGGCGCCGTCGTGGTGGCGATGATCGCGCTGCCCGCCAAGGCATGCGTCCTGGGCGCGCTGGTCGCGGTCATCGACAACTCGTTCGCGAAGCTCCGCCTGTTCAAGATCACCGAGTTCGCGGCAGCGGCGTTCCTGCTGGCCGTGCTCGGGGTGTTCACGCTCTATCTCGGGGGTGGCTGATGCTTCCCGCCCACGCCCCGGGCGTGTACACCGGCGCCGCGAACGTGATTGCCGTGCTGATCCTGCTCGCCGAGTTCGGCATGTTCCGGCAGGCGCTGCTGCGCGACCAGGTCCGTCTGTACGCGGCCCAGTCAGCCCTGATCGCCGTGCTGGCCGTGCTTGTGGGAGCGGTCCGCCATTTGCCCGAGCTGTATGTGCTGGCGGCGGTGACGGTTGCCCTGAAGGCGGTGGCGATTCCGCTGCTGCTGCGGCGGCTGCTGCGCGAGACCGACCCGGACTACCTGCTGGACACCGGGCACGATATCGCCGGGAGCGGCGGCCTCGGGCTGGCCAGCACGGTGCTGATCGGCATCGTCGTGGCGGCGTTCGGCTTCTTCTCGGCCGGCGTGCTGCCGGTCAGTGGCGGCGGGGCGCCGGCGACCGCCTTGTCGGTGTCGCTGTCGGTGGTGCTGGTCGCTTTCGTGCTGATGATTCACCGCCGGGACGTCGCGTCGCAGGCGATCGGGCTCTTCTCGCTGGAGAACGGAATCTCGCTGGCCGCGCTCGTGGTAGCCGCGAGCCTGCCGCTCATCCTGGAGGTGGCGTTGCTCTTTGACCTGCTGCTCGCGGTCGTGGTATTCGGGCTGCTGATCCGCCTGCACCATGGCCGGGCGGACACGCTGTCGACCGCCGACCTCACCAGCCTGCGAGGCTGACCGTGAACGTCGTCGTCCTGATGCTGCTGGCCGTCCCGCTGGCAGCCGCCGTTGTCACGATCTGGCTGCCGTCCCATGCGGCCGGCGCGGTCACGGCCGCTGCCGGGATCGCCAGCTTCGGCCTGGTGCTCGCGCTGATCCCGGCCGTCTCACACCGGGACATCGACGTGCTGGGCTTCATCAGGGTCGACGCGCTCAGCGTGGTCTTCCTGCTCGCTACCGGCTTCCTGTACGCCTGCGTGGCCGTGTACTCGATCGGCTACCTGCGCAGCGGCGGCGAGGCAGGTGCCCGGGACCGGGGCTATGCCCGGCTCTTCTGGGCCGGGCTGAACTTCTTCGCATGGTCGATGCTCATCGCGCCCGCCATGGGCAACCTTGCTCTGCTGTGGATCGCGATCGAGGTCACGACGATCGTCTCGGCGCTGCTGGTCGCGATTGAAGGCACCGACGGCGCCGCCGAGGCAGCGTGGAAATATGTCTTGCTCGCGTCCGCCGGGCTGGCTATCGCGTTGCTGGGAACGATCTTCATCTACTACGCGGGCGCGCACGTCCTCGGCCAGTCATACAACCTGGCCTTCGCGCCTCTGCTTGGAGTGGCCGCGAAACTGCCGCCGACGGTTGTGCGGCTTGCCTTCGTGCTGGCGGTGCTCGGCTTCGGCACGAAAGTCGGCTTGTTCCCCGTGCACACATGGCTGCCTGATGCTCATTCAGAGGCGCCGACTCCGGTATCTGCGCTGCTGTCGGGATCACTGCTGGCGGTCAGCTTCTACGCGATCCTGCGGTTCTACCAGGTCGCCTCAGCTGCGCTGGGCTCCGGCTTCCCCCGCGATGTGCTGCTCGTCTTCGGGGTGGCGTCGCTGCTGCTCGCGGCGCTGTACCTGCTCGATCAGCAGGACTACAAGCGGCTCCTCGCCTACTCCAGCGTCGAGCACATGGGCATCCTGGCGATCGGCGTGAGTTTCGGCGCGCCGATAGCACTCGCCGGCGTGCTGCTGCACGTCCTGGCGCACGCCGCCGCGAAAGGCAACGCATTCATGGGCGCCGGCGTGCTGGTGCGCAAGTTCGGGACCAAGCGGATCCTGTCGGTCAGTGGCGGCCTGGACCTGCTGCCGTGGAGCGGGCCGATGTTCCTGGCCGCCATCCTGGCTCTGTCGGCCATGCCGCCATTCGGGATCTTCCGCAGCGAGTTCGAGATCGTCACCGGCGGCCTCGCAGCATCGCACAACGCAGTCGCCGCAGTCCTGGTGGTGCTGGTCACCGTCGCCTTCTTCGGCATGTCGGTCGCGGCCAACCGGATGCTGCTCACACCACGCCGCGAGCCGGCCGCTGACCGGGGCGAGCCGAGCGTGTGGATGGTGGTGCCCGTCGTGGCCGGCCTGGCCGCCCTTCTGGTCCTCGGCTTGCATCCTCCTGGGGAACTGGTCGGACTGCTGGATCGCGCCGTGAACGCGTTGCGGGGGACGGCGTGACGGCCGCCGGCAGCCCGGCGGATAGCGTGACTGCTGAGTGGAACATGATCGCCCGCGAGGTCGCCGCTGGCCGGCGGTTCGCCGGGCTGATGGGCACCCAGCAGGGCGATGCGGTGCTCTTGTCCGCGCACCTGACGGGCCCAGGTGAAGTCACGACGCACGACGTGGTCCTGCCTGCTGATGCATCCTCCTACCCCGCGCTGACCCCGGTGCTGGGCGCCGCCTTCTGGTACGAGCGGGAGATTCACGACCTCTTCGGGATCGTCCCCGAGGGCCACCCCCGTCTTGAGCCGCTGATCCTGCCCCTCGCCGGCGAGCATGCACCGCATCCGCGGCCCGGCGCTCCGGGCCTTGCGCCGGCGGCGATCTGGCCCGATGAGCACTCAGTGCCCCGGCATGTGCTCGGACCTGGATTGTTCACCATTCCGCACGGTCCGGTCCGGTCCGGGGTGATGGAGTCGATCGAGTACCTGGTGGAGACTCCGGGCGAGGACATCCCGCACCTGAACATGCGCTTGTTCTACAAGCACCGCGGCATCGAGAAGCGGCTCGAGCAGCTGACCGTCGGCGACGGCGTGCTGCTGGCCGAGCGGACCGAGGGCGTGGCGTCAGTCGCCCACGCCCTCGCCTACGCTCACGCGGTCGAGCAGATCGGGGGAACCTCGGAGGTGCCGTGGCGGGCCGGGTTGGTCCGGGTGCTCCACGCGGAGCTTGAGCGCCTTGCCGCCCACGTGGATGCGGCCACGCGGCTCGCCGACGCTGCCGGGCTGGCGGTCGCGACGGCCAGGTTCGGCCTGCACAAGGAGCGGGTCGCGCGGCTTGTCGGCCGGATGTGCGGAAGCAGGTTCGGCCGCGGCGTCGTCGTGCCAGGCGGGGTCAGTGGCATGCCGATGGTCAGCGGCAGCGACTTCCTGGCTGAGATCAGCCGGATGGAACGAGCGGTCACAGCCGACGCCCGGGTGCTGATGGGCACCGCGTCCTTCCTAGACCGGCTCCGGGGCACCGGGCCGTTGCGCCCGGAACGGGCCCGCGAGCACGGCGCTCTCGGCCCCATCGGCAAGGCATCAGGCTTCAGCGACGACGCCCGCGGCACCAGGCCGTACGACGCCTATCCCGGGCTCGGGCTCGGCGACCCGCCTGAGCATCGCGCCGGAGACGCACTGGCACGGCTGCGGGTCCGCTGGGACGAAGTCCGGCAGTCCTTTCACCTGCTCCGGCAGGCGGCCGACGAGCTTAGTGGCGCTGGTGAAGGACCGCTGCGGCTCCCGGGTGAGGTGAGTTCGGGACGGGCTGCCGGCTGGGCAGAGGCTCCGCAGGGTGAGGTTCTCTACGATCTGCGCATCGAGGACGGGCGCATCACGCGCTGCCGTCCGCGGTCGGCGTCCTTCCACAACCTGGTCCTGTTCCACGAGGTCTTTGCCGGGGACATCCTGACCGACTTCCCGTTCATCGAGGCCAGCTTCGGCCTGTCCGTCGCGGGGGTGGCGCTATGAGCAAGGACTCCCCTGGCGGCTGCCACAGGAGGGCCGGACGGTGAGCCCGTGGGTGCTGCGCGGCCTTCGCGACGGGGTGGTGACTACCCGCTGGCCAGCAAGGCCGGATCCGTACGCCGAAGGCTGGCGCGGCCCGGCCGTCGTCCTCGACGCGCGGTCGGACCGTGTCGCGAACCTCGTTTCCCTCTGCCCGACGGGCTCTATCAGCCAAGGGTCAGACGGGGAGGTCACACTCGACCAGGGCTGCTGCATCCTGTGCGGCCGTTGCGTGCAAGAGCGTCCCGACGTCTTCGGCTGGTCCCGCGGGGCAGCAGCGGCCGCGCTATCCAGGACCGGGCTGGTCGTGCCGGAGATCGGCGAGACGGATCAGGGCCTGGCAGCGGTCCGGGCCGCCCTGGCCGCCAGGACCGCCGCGCTGCGGCGGTCGGTACACCTGCGGCACGTGGACGCCGGCTCGGACGGCGCCGAGGAGCAGGAAATCGCCGCGCTGCTCAACCCCGTCTACGACATCCACCGTCTCGGCATCTTCTTCACCGCGAGCCCGCGGCACGCGGACGTGCTGCTGGTCACCGGAGCCGGAGCGCACGGGATGGCCGAGCCGCTGCGCCGCACGTATGCGGGCATGCCTGATCCGAAGATCGTGATCGCGATTGGTACCGACGCGGTGAGCGGCGGCCTGCTGGGCGGAAACGCCGAGGATACGGCAGCTGACGGGACGCCCCGGCAGCCTGTATCGGGCGATGGCGCACCGGCTGGCGGCACCTCGGCCAGCGCCGGCATTCCTGGCGGCTCCTATGCGACCTCGGGCGGTGTGGGCGCGGTGGTTCCGGTGGACGTGTGGATACCGGGCTCGCCGCCGCCGCCGTTCGCCATCTTGCATGGCTTGCTGGCCGGTCTGGGTCGGTTGCCGGGCAGGCAGGAATCAGAAGGCGCGCGGCGATGAGCGGGTTCAGCGTCGTTTTCGCCGCAGGCCTTTCGGCGTTCGGTCTGGCCGGGATGGTAGACCTTATCGTGGGGGCCCGGCGTGACAGGCTCCGCAGCCTCCCCTATCTGACTGGCGCCGCCGGGGCAGCGTGCCTGGCCATGACCGGGGCAGGCGCGCTAGCCGGACATCCGGCGCGGCTGGCAGTAGCGGGCTGGCTCGGGCGGGGAACCGCTCCGATGGCGGCGGATCGGTTGTCCGGGCTCTTCCTGGTCATCGCGTTCAGCGCAGCATTCGCTGTATCCCTGGCCTTCGCGGCCTGGGCTGCCCGCCCGGGCGCGGTAGGGCGGCGCGGCCTGGGCGCCAGCTATGCGCTGACGCTCGGCGCGGTCGCTGTGTTCATGACCGCCGGGGACGCTTTCACGGCTCTGCTGGCGTGGGAACTGCTGACCATAGCGTTCTACCTGCTCGCCGGGTTCGAGCGGGGACGAGCCGGGCGGCCGGGAGCGGCGTTCATCACGCTGGCGTTCGGCAAGATCAGCGGGGCTGCCCTGCTCCTCGGGCTGCTGCTGCTGGCAGTCCGGTCCGGTTCGCTGGACCTCGCTTCGTTCGCTGTTGTGCCGCCCGGCGCCGCTCGGGACGCCGCGCAGGCACTGCTGATCGCGGGCTTCGCGGTCAAGGTCGGGCTCGTGCCGTTCCAGGTGTGGCTGCCCCGCGGCTATGCGGCCGCCCCGGGCCCCGCGCGGGCGATCATGGGCGGGGTCGCTGTCAACGCCGGCTTCTACGGGCTGTGGCGCACGCTCGGCCTGCTCGGCGCGCCGCCCGCATGGCTGATTGGCACCCTGCTAGTCCTGGCAGGCCTGACCGCGCTACTCGGTATCGCCCACGCAGCCGTCCAGCCTCGTCTGCAACGGGTCATCGCCTACTCCAGCGTGGAGAACAGCGGGCTGATCCTCGCGGGCTACGGTGTCGCGCTCGTCGGCACGGCCATACACGACGAGCGGCTCGTCGCGGTCGGGCTGCTCGCCGCAACGCTGCAGATCATCGCGCACGCTGCCGCCAAGTCGCTGCTCTTTACATCGAGCGCTGTCATCACGTCAGACGAGGAAGGCGGCCTCCCCAGCGCAGGCGATGACAGCCTCGATGCGCTGCGGGGGTCAGCCCGGCACAGGCCGTGGAGCGGTACCGGACTCGCGATCGGCTCGCTGACGCTGGCCGGGCTGCCGCTGACTATGGGCTTCGTGTCCGAGTGGTTCCTGCTGGAGGCGCTGATGCAGCAGTTCCGGGTGCCGGTCCTCGGCTACCGGCTGCTGCTTGCCATTGCCGGGGCGGCTGTCGCGCTGACCGCTGGCTTCGCCGGCGTGACGTTTGTGCGGCTGATCGGGCTGGTTGTCCTCGGACCGCCCGCTGGCAAGGACGGCTCCGGAGCCGCTGGGTCAGCCGGCGGAGGCCGCTGGGATAGCGGTCGCCGCTGGGACGGCGGCTGGCTAGGGCGCGCCGGCATCGTGATCCTGTCGGCGTGCTGCCTCGCCATGACGGCCTTGCTGCCGCTGCTCATCCGGGCTCTGGCGGCGGGCTTGTCTCCCGTGGTGCCGGCCATGGTGACCAACGGGGCGCGTCAGTCTGCGTGGGTGCTCGGCCCGGTATTCAGCGGTTTCTCGGTCCTGTCGCCGTCCTGGCTGTGGATCGTCATGCCGCTCCTGGCACTGGCCGTACTGGCTTTCACCCGCCTTGTCGCGGGAACCCGGATGACCCGGGTGCGGCGCGTGCCCGCCTGGCGGTCGGCGACGGCAGGAATCGAAGGCGCCGACTCCTATACCGCGGGAGGATTCGCCAACCCCACGCGCCGGGTGCTGGCCGCCGTCCTGCACACCCGCTCCGAGCTACGGCCGCTGACGACAGCCCCTGAGCCCGACACCCAGGACCCAGCGGATCTCAAATCTGAGCCGGCGACGGATCTTGCGCCCGTCCCGGGACCGCGGCTCAGCTACAGCTCCGACGTGATCGAGGTCGTGGAAGATTACGTGTACCGGCCCATGCTGGGGCCCGTCATGGCCTTGGTGGGTACCGCCAAGCGACTCCAGTCCGGCCGGCTCGACGCCTACCTGGCCTATATGCTGATCGCGCTGGTAGCCCTGCTGGCCCTGGTAACCGCACTTGCGTGAATGACGGCAACGCAGGAGAGTAAAAGCGCGGGCCTAGCTGGTGATGCTCGATGAGGTCGAGGTGGCCGGCTTCGCTGACGGCACCGAGCCCGGTAGCAGCGACGTGGGGCCGACCTGCACGAGCACAGCCCGGAAGTTGGCTGAGTGCCGCTTGCGAACGGCTGAGAGCCATCGTCGCCGGTGAGTCCAGCGCACCGGACTCTCCTTGTGTGGGCCTGCAACCTGTATGACAATTGGCTGTACGAACAGGTGCCAGTACAGCCACGCAATGTGCTGAGCTGGCTGCTAGTTTTAAAAGACGCGCCCCTGACTGCAGCCGAAACAGGAGGCACCGTGAGTCCTGCCGCCGACAGCAGGCTCGCCCTCCAGCCGCCCACGTCCGCAAGTCCTTTCCGCCGGGTGCTGGTCGCGTGGGACGGCTCAGCGGATTCCGTCACCGCGCTGAGGACGGCGGCCGCCATCGTGGGCGATGGTCACGGTCATGTCATCGCCCTTTCCGTGCTGGCTACCGCTGCGCATCGGGAGGCAGAGAAGGAGCAGGCAGCTGAGCTGTCTGCTCAGGAGCGCCGGCTCGAGACGACATTCGAAGCCACCAGGGCCTCCATCGCCAGGGCTTCCTCCGTCAGGATCAACCTGCAGAAGGCTGAGAGCCGCCACGTCGCGGGCTCAGTATGCGACTACGCCGCCGAGCACGGCTTCGACTTGCTCGTCATCGGCCGCCACGGCGAAGGCGGGCTGATCCATCCGAAGCTTGGCCACATTGCGGAATCAGCCGCACGATCCTGCAAAATCCCCGTCCTGCTCGTAAGCGCCAGCTGACGGGGTGCCAGGACAGCGCCATGACTCGACCTGGACGGCTACCGGGTTACGGCCTTCGACCACGACCGCGGCTTCGACGGACCATGACCGTCGGCGTCCGCCGGCAGGTACAAGAGGATCACCGCCGCCTCAAGACCGTCCTGGAACATCCGTAGCCGATCCCACGCCCGGGCAGCCGATGACCTCAGCCTTGCCCGGGGCGGGCATCGGGCCAGGGTGGCTAGCGCCGGCTACCGCGCTATCAGCTCGTTATGGACCGCAGACCGGACCGCCGCTTGGTCCACGTCGCACTACAGAACTGCACGTTCTGCCTGTGGGCGCAAGGTGATGTGTAAGCCGGGAACCCGCTGACCCAGGCGCGGCGTTTAGCAGGGCCTGAAGGTCAGATCGGTCGGCTGGCCAGGTGCCCAGACGGTATATGTGCCAGCGGATCGGTCCTTAGATGGTCATCACGATCGGTAGAGTGCGGCGGGGACGTTGGCATCGGGCCGCTCCTGGCGGCTTGGCGGTGTCGCGCTGCCGTGCCGAGTGCCAGCAGGGAGGGACGAATCCATGGAGCTGAAGTCAGTCCGCATCCAGAACTACCGGAGCATCGAGGACTCTGGGGTCGTGCCGATAGGGGACATCACGTGCCTAGTCGGCAAGAACGAGTCCGGGAAGACGGCTTTCCTTCATGCCCTTCACCTGCTGAACCCGCTTAACCCTATCAGGGGAAAGAAATCTTTCGATGATGTGATGGACTTCCCCAGCAGGCGGTACTCGGCCTATCGGAAGGTCAGGGCAGTATCGCCTGCCGATGTCGTGACCGCCGTTTTCGAACTCAGCGATAGCGAGCTGAGACTCATTGAGCAAGATCTCGGCGATGGTGTTCTGAGCAGTCGCGAGGTGACTGTTGTCAAGGGATATGATGGCTACATAAGGTACAAAACAGAATGTGTAGCCGCGAGGGTTATCGCGCATCTGGTTGCTGGGGTCGAGATGGCGGCTGCCGACAAGCAGACTGTAACGGCAGCTGCCACCATCCCGGAACTGGCAAGCGCGCTGAAGGCCATCGAGCAGCCCCATTCCTCGGTCACTAACCTGATTGCAAGAATTGAGTCCTGGCGCGAGCCGTCACTGGCTGTCTATCTCCTGGATAGCTACCTTGACCAATGGCTGCCCAGGTTCTTCTACTTCTCCGAATACAGCACGATGCGGGGGCGTGTTTCGCTACCTGACCTCCAGGCTAAGGAGGCGTCCGGCTTTGCGGACGAGGCAGACTGGACTTTCCTGTCGCTGCTGCGGACCGTGAACGCCGATCTCGGCGACTTCGATGTGATGGACTTCGAGGCGCTCACTCGCGAGCTTGAAGGCGTTGCCAACGGCATTACGGAGGATGCCTTCTCCTACTGGCGCCAGAACCCAGGACTTCGCGTCATGATCCAGATGTCCCCCGGCAACCCTGACGACGGGCCGCCGCTGGATCGCGGGCCCGTCATCAACCTTCGTATCTACAACCCGAAGCACGCGGTCACGGTGCCTTTCGACGAGCGTTCCAGTGGCTTCGTCTGGTTCTTTTCGTTCTACGCGTACTTCAGCAACCTCGCAGAGGATCCGCAGCGAAGCACCATCCTCCTGCTTGATGAACCGGGGCTAAACCTGCATGCAACCGGCCAGGGTGACGTGCTTGCCTTTATCGAGCGCAGACTTGCCCCCAAGCACCAGGTCATCTACACGACTCACTCGCCATCGATGATCGACCCGCTGCGCATCGACCGGGTGCGTACGGTCCAAGATCTTGACCAGCACGGGACAACCGTGAGCCCGGACGCCTATCAGACGGACAATGAGACCGCCTACCCGTTGCGTGCCGCGCTCAACTACGAACTGGCACGGACGCTCGTCACAGGTCAGCATTGCCTACTTGTCGAGAGGCCGTCAGACTTGCTGTACTTGCAGCTCCTGAGCCAAGCTTGCCAGGACGCCGGTCTCAGCGCCCTTGATCCGCGATGGGTGGTGACCCCGGTGGGCGGCGCGGACAAGGTTTCGGCGTTCATAAGCCTGCAAGGCTTGAGCAATCTGAATATCGCCGTACTGACAGGCGACAGTTCTCGCGATCAGCAGCGGATCAATGCGCTCCAGGACAGCGGTCACCTCCAGGCGAAATCTCTGATCCGGATCAGCGACTTCGCCGTCGGAAAGGAAGCCGATATCGAGGACCTCCTTGATCCTTCCTTCTACTGCGCGATGGTATCCGGCGCATACGCTAAAGAATTCCCTTTGGGGATGCTCAAGCCCTCCGACCTTAAATCGCGACTTCCGCGCATCACATCCCGAGTTGACCAGTACCTCAGAGACAACAACATCGCCTGCGGCACGCTCAGCCGTTACCAGACCGCAGCCCATTTCCTGTGCGAGCAACAGACACTCCTGCCCGCATTGAACACGGCCACTCTCAAGCGAGCAGCTAAGATGTTCGAGCGAATTAACAGCTGTCTCACATCGGGTGCCGCACCTGCCGCACCGGGCGGGTGACCCGGCCGCGCCTGCGCACATTCGCTGGGTTGCCGTGCTGATGCGCGCCGGGTCGCTGCCGGGCAGCAAGGAAAACCTCCCCGCCCCTGTCTCCCGGTCGGAGCCGCGCTCTACTGGGCCATCAGGTGAACCAACGCGCCTTTTGCTGCCCGGCATTCGGTGCGATGCGATCGGTTGGCCGCGCTCCCAACGGCAGGACCTAGTGGGCTTCCTCATCGTCAGTTCACGATGAACCAGCGGTATTCTTTCTTTCCGGAAGGGATAGCCGCGGATCGCACGACCTGCTCGGGTCGGCTCCGGGTTCGGCAGGGCCTGGCGGGTCCGAGAGTGTCACGACGATGGTGACGTGGGTGCGGGGATTGCCGGTCTCCCTGAGGACGAGTTCGCCGGCCGCGTGCTCAATCCGCCGGTCGGGGCAGTCGATCAGGTCGAGCGGGATGCCGCGGTCGGCGCGCAGCCATTGCTGCCGCAGGTGGTCGGCTCGTGCTTGGTCGATGACGAAGTGGACGGCCCGCAGGTCGGTGGGATGCAGGCTGCGGGCATAGCGCAGGCCGGCGATGGCCGCCAGGTCGAAGTCGTCGACGAGGACGAGCACGGTCCGGCGCGGGTAGTTCGGCGGATCCGGCGGCGTGCCGCTGCCGAGGGCCCCGACAATTCTGGCCTCGGTCCGGTACTGGCGGTTCAGCCGGATGAACGCGAAGACCAGGATCGGGAACACGGCCACGATCAGCCAGGCGCCCCCGGTGAACTTCACGACCGCGAAGATCACCACAACAGGGCGCTGTATACGCCGCTCGCGAAGTTGATGACGAGCCGGCGGCGCCAGCCAGGCTCCATGTGCCGGATGTGGTACCTGGCCATGCCGAAGCCGGCCATGGTGACGGTGTCGCCGCGAGTGATCACGAACAGGTTCCGGCCGTCCGGCGTCACCGCCAGCGCGTCGGCCCCGTCCGGCACGTGCACCTCGGGCGGCCGGATCAAGGTAGCCGGCGGCACAGTGGCCAGGACAATGGCGCACCCGAGGGTCAGCGCAGCCCGCCGCCGGTGGCCCCGCAATCGCACGGCGTCGGCCCCCAGCGTCATACTGGCGCTCCCACTGATCCCGCTTGCCGGCAATTGCCAGTGCCCCGGGCGGCTAGCGCCCGCGCGACCGCCGCCACGCTCGACAGCGATACCGCCCCATGAGCACTTGGGCTTCGCGCCAAGGCTGAGCCGAGACCGGCATCAGCGCGTCCTCGGATTAGCCGGCGGACGGCTCTTGGCGGCCAGGATCCGGCCAGCTAGGCAGGGCGGTGTTACACATTCCCGCACCTGGAGGCTGCCTCTGCGGTCCGGTGCTTCACGGGGCAACTCCCATGGCGGAACACGGCAGCCTTTGGCTTGCGGCCGGAGCGGATGGTCGTCGCGGCCGACCGCTCGATCGAGTACATGGCGTTATCGATCGGATGGAGGGCCCGCCTGGCTTTCTTGATTGACTTAGGAGTGACCGCTCGCTTGACGGCGCGGCCCGGATGAGCGGCGCGGCGGACACTGCGCGGAATAAGCAATCTGGAGAGGAAACCCACGGCGCCATCCTTAGTGCGGCCGATCGTGGCAGAAACAGTACGCCTGTTCACGGTTTACTGCTGCCGGGCTAGCCCAGATCATTCGTGCGCCCAGCAGAGAGGGAGGTGACGCTGTGACTTTGGGCTCACCGAGGATTCCAGGCACCGGGCGCTCCGCAAGTCCTGTTCAGGCTGTCGCTGGCCTCGTGGCCGGCCACGGCGTCGGATGGTCCGGCGATGCTCGGCAAACCGATCGGCGGCCGCCTGCTGTTTGCGGGGGAGCACACCCAGAGCACCAGGATGGCCTACGCCGACGGCGCAATGACGAGCGGCATCCGCGAGGCAAAGGCCCTGTGCCATCGGCCCAGCATCCCTCTCGGCCCGATCATCACCACCCGCACCTGAGACCAATCAGGAGAGGTTCAGCGATGATTCGGCAGGCAGTCTCAACTGACAGCGCACCGCACGCCATCGGGCGCTGGCGACCCTGGTCAAGACCACCATCTTCTATGCGAACGTCGACGACTTCGCATCTATCAATGCTGTCTACGCACGTCACATGCCTGACCCGCCGCCAAGCCCGGCTGGTGACCCGGCGCGCCTGCTGCTCGGGATCGTCACGATAGCCAGCGCGTTTCTCGCGGTGCCGGGGCGGGCAGATGCACTGGATGCCTCAGGGTATCGGCGGGACCGGAATCGTAATCGTCGGCGGCGGGATGGCCGGAGGCAACGCCGCCGTAACTCTGCGGGAGGATGGGTTCCGGGACCGGGTCACCGTCATCGGGCAAGAACCTGGCGTCCCCCTTGGGCGGCCTCCGCTCTCCAAGACGTACCTGCGGTCGGAGGAGGATCTGGCCGGCTGGTACGTCAGGCCTGCCAGCTGGTATGAGGAACACGATGTGGACCGTCTCGTCGGGTCCAGCGTTGCGGTCATCGATACCTCCGCGCATACCGTGCTCCTCGGCTCGGGCCAGGAGCTGCACTACCAGAAGGTCCTGATTGCAACGGGCGGACGGAACCGGAGGCTCGAGCTTCCGGGAGCAGATCTGCCTGGCATCCACTACCTGCGGACGGTCGCCGATTGCGAGGCGATCAAGGGCGAGGCAGTGGCCGGCCGGCGCGCGGTAGTAGCGGGCATGAGCTTCATCGGCTCTGAGGTGGCGGCCTCGCTGACGCAGCTCGGGGTGCACGTGACCGCCATCTTTCCCGGCAGATTCCCCCTCGAGCGGGTGCTGGGTGGCAAGATCGGCGCGCTCGTCGGTGCCATCCACCGCGTGAGCGGCGTCGAGCTGCTCGCTGGAGATCAGGTCGCCGCGTTCGAAGGGACCGAGCGGCTGGAGGCGGTCACGACCGCCGCCGGGGTTCGCATGGAATGCGACTTCGCGGTGGCTGGTATCGGGATTGAACCCGTGGTGCCGCCTGTCGCGGGGCAGTCGATCGCGCAGGACAACGGTGTCCTAGCCGATGAGTTGTGCCGGGCCAGCGCCGCCGACGTCTATGCGGCCGGTGACGTCGCGAACCATCTTCACCCAGTCTTCGGCCGGGTCCGTGTCGAGCATTACAACAACGCCGAGAAACAGGGGGTCGCGGCGGCGAGATCGATGCTGGGCTCGAGCGCTCCCTATGACTACATCCATAGCTTCTGGTCAGACCAGTACGATCACAAGCTTGAGTATGTCGGCCATGCCACTAAATGGGATGAGTTCGTGGTGCGGGGGAGTACGGAGGAAGGAAGGCTGGTCGGGTTCTACCTCGTCGACGGACTGGTGCGGGCCGCGGTCGGGCTCGACCGCGGTGGTGACCCCGAACTGGACCGGGATTCGGAGATGGCAGCAGCAGCGCGCCTCGTGGCCATTCGAGCGCAGCCTGCTCCCGGACTGCTGGCCGACGAGCGGGCGGACCTGTGGTCGGTGCGGTAAGAGGCACAAATGTCGCTCGGACTGCTCTTCTGAAACTTCTTAGGCATTGGAGAAAAGGGGGATGTTCGCCCCGCTGGCCGCGACCAGCGGGCTATCCAGCAGCGCGAGGATCAGTTCAGCGACATCTCCGGGCGTCAGGCCCGGACGTAGGTCCGGGTTGGCCTGGCGCAGCATCTGCGTGTCGACCGCCCCCGGACTCAGGCAGACGGCGCTGATGCCGTGCGGCCGTCCTTCGACGGCAACCGCCTCCGTCAGGCCGATGACCCCGTACTTGGAGACGTTGTAGGCGGTCAGCCCCGGGAACTTCTCGGTGGCGTAGATACCTGAGAGCGAGGCGATGTTGACGATCCGTCCCTCGCCTGTGGCGCGCATGGCGGTGAATGCCGCGCGGCAGCACAGGAACGAGCCGGTCAGGTTGACCGCCAGCGTCTCTTCCCAGATGTCCAGCGTCGTCTCGCCGAACGGCACGGATGTCAGCACGCCGGCCGCGCAGACCAGGGCGGCGAGACGGCCGGTCCGCGCGGCGGCGGCGAACAGTCGCCCGACATCGTCGGCTTTGCTGACATCTGTGGGTACCGGCGTGGCCTCGCCGCCCTTGGCCTGGATGCCGCTGGCGACGCCGGCGAGAGCGCCACCGTCACGGGCAGCAAGAACGACGTGCGCTCCGGCCCCGGCAAGGGCCCCGGCGGTGGCAGCCCCGATTCCGCGGCTGGCGCCGGTGACCACCGCGACCCGTCCCGCGAGCCAGTGCCCAGGGTTACTCATTGACTGCGGCTCCGGCGCGCCGGCGGATGACTCGCTGGTAGAGATGCTCATGAGCAACCAGGCTCCGTCCCAGGTCCAGATGCATTTCGGCGTGCCCGCGACACGCCGCGCGCGAGATCTGGGTCGCCCGACGGACGCTATCCGCGGCAGCTTGGATGTCATCCGGCGCGACCAGGAAGCCGGTCACGCCATCCACGATGATCTCGCCGAGCCCACCGCGGTTGAACGCGACGACAGGAGTCCCGCAGGCGTGGGCGTCAGCGGCCGCCATGCCGAAGGGCTCGTCCCATTTTGCCGGGCAGATAACGACAGCCGCACGGGCCATTGCCGCCCACATGGCCGTTCGTGATATTCCTCGATGCACCGCCACGCCTGGCGTGTCACGCCGGGCGTCGATCTGTTCTCGCGCGTACCGCGCGTCGTAAACGTCACCGTAGACGTCAATCTGGGCTCCGGCCGCCTGGGCGATGTCGATCGCCTCGGCGCCTCCCTTCTCTGGACTCAGCCTGCCGGCGAAGACAGTGCCGACTCCCGGCGCGTCCGACCATGGGACGGAATGCGTCGGCACATAGGGCGGGAGGATCGCGTCGACTCGGGTGACCTCGCGCCAGGTGCTCGCCTGGAACGCGGACACGCAGGCCACGGCCGGAGGCTGAACGCCCTGGGCTGCGTTCCGGAGCGCCGCCGCGATCGCCGCGTCCGGGGGCAGGTGGAGGGTGTGCACGACTGGCGTGTTCAGCCCGATAGCGAGATTAATCGCCGGGGCGTCAAATGCGTGATTGTGGATAACGTCGTGCCGGGTCTCCCGGACAGCGGAATAGGCGCTGGCGAAGGCGGAATCAGCTGAGCCCGGGTCACGGCCCGATGGGCCGGAGGCTCGGTACAGGGTCGCTGCCAGAGATCTCGGGTCGACCCCGGTATCGATGACGGTGACTCCCGGTATCTCGGACCCGGTGGCCGCATACACATGGACCTCGTGGCCCCTGTGGGCCAGGCCGCGCGCAAGGTCGGACACGAAGGCCTGCGAGCCTCCGCCCTGCGGCTCGCGGATGGCTGATACGAGCGGCGCAATGATCGCGATCTTCACCGCGTGATCACCTTGAAGGCGAGGTCGCGCGGGGGATTGATCCCGAGCACCTCATACGGGACTCGCCGGCTGCCGCGGCGGCGGACCTCAGCGACCGCATGGGGGTAGAAGACCTCAGCCAGCTCGACCGCCTCGCGGTGGCTCGCGAACTGGGTAGACATGGGTCCGGCGAAGCTCTCGTACTGGTAATCGCGGGCGGCCAGCCAGCTGATGTTGTTGGGCCAGATAATGGCGACACAGCCGCCGGGCCGGCAAACCCGTTCCATCTCGGCCAGGCCGACGTCGCCGCCATGGCCGGGCGCCGGGGTGAGAGCAGAGCACGCGACGACCAGATCAGCGAAGCCGCTCGCGACGGGCAGATCGTCGAAGAACCCGGGCGTGACGCGCGTGCGGTCCCCGTGATCGGCTCCTGCAAGCTTCCGCTCAAGTATCTGGCGCAGGCCGGCCGCGGGCTCGATAGCCACTACCTCCCGCCCCCGATGGATGAGGTCCATCGTCAGGCGCCCAGAGCCGGCGCCGATCTCGACAATCCGGTCCACGCTCCGCGGCAGCCAGCCAGCTATTCCGGGATGGAGTCGCTCCGCGCTTGCCATCCGCTCATAAAGCTCGGGCTCGAGCCGGTACAGCAATTCCCACGCCAGGGTTACGTCGGCCTGCGGGTCGCTGCCCTCGCCAGGCGCAAAGCGCCGCGCCTCGTCTCGGCTGAGGGCGCGGAGGTCTGCAGCCGTGTAGCGGCTGCGCACATCCCGGCCCAGGCGGGCCGGGTCCTCAGAGGTAATCACCGACCTCAGCCCAGTTCTTGTCGGTCTCCCACACTCGGACTGACCGCAGCAACCCTTCGGGGAGCTCGTGCTGGAGCCTTTCCCAGAAGGTCATAGCGAGATTTTCCGCCGTCGGGATGCGTCCTTCCAGCCACGGAACGTCGGTATTCAGATTGCGGTGGTCAACATCCTGGATGATCTGCCGGCACATGACGCCCGAAAGCCATTTCAAGTCCAGGACGTAGCCGCTGGCGTCGTCGATCTTTCCGGCTACCACGACATCCAGGGCGTAATTGTGGCCATGCAGATTGACACATTTCCCGAACAGGCGCTGGTTCTCGTCATCTGACAGGCGCGGATCACGCAGCTGGTGCGCAGCATTGAACGTCTCGCGGCGGCTTACCAGCACGGTCGGCGGGCTGGTCATGGCGCTGGGTGGCAGTAACCGCGTCCGCGTCCCTGATGGTCGTGATCAGCCATGTCATTCCTCCAAGCTCTCCGCTCGCCCCGCTAGTCGGTATAACCTCCTGTGACGAATGCAATCATCCAGTGACGAAGAGCATGGCTTCCGGTGATCACTTGCGGTGCCGCAGGTCCTCGTCATCCGGCCGGATGTGATCAGCCGGCGGCGCGCTTGAGGATGTCGGGGCTGGCCGGGACCATCGATGCGGCCTTCTCAGGCGGCAGCGTAGCGGTGACACCCGGCTTCCGGCTTACCTGCCGAAGTGCGTGTTCGTGATGGAGGTGAACTGGCAGATCAGCGCCGCGGTGAGAAGGACGAGCCCGAGCGCGATTTCGTTGAACCGGCTGAGTTCGCGGTCGCTGGCGGCGAAGGCGAACATGACCAGCGCCGCGAGGGTCAGCAGGAGGGCGAGGACGTCTATGTGGTCTCCACGAGTTCGGCCCCAGAGGTCGGGGCGGTAGCGGGCGGTGGTCTCCATCTCCTGCAGGTAGGCCTCCGCGTGCTCGCGTGGCAGCGACCCGTGGTCCGCGACGACATCGGCGAAGGCGGCGCGGACGGCGGCGCGCATCGGCTGCGAGCCGCAGACGTAGACATGACTGCCGGCGGCGAGCAGGCGCCAGATGAGCGCGCCCTGCTCCCGAATCCGGTCCTGGACGTAGTCGCGGCGGCCCGGCCGCTCACGCGACGCCGCGATATGTACGTGGTCGAGCACTCCATCGGCGGCGAACCGCTCGATCTCGTCGCGGTAGATGTAGTCGAGGCTGGTCGAGCGGATGCCATTGAAGAGCGCCGCTTCGGCCAGCGGGACGCCCGCGCACTTCATCGCCAGACGTTCGGCGAGGAAGGCACGCATGGGGGCGAAGCCGGTCCCAGCGCAGACGACGATCATCGGATTCGTCGCGTCGTCCTGCAGGTGGAATCCGTCGGCGCTGTCGTGGAAGACGTGGACGCGGTCGCCCTCGCGGAGCGTGTGCAGGTAGCGGGAGCTCATCCCGCGGAAATCACGGCCGGGCGTACCTGGCACGGGCACAGCCTCGAGGCCGACGGTCAGGTGCGCGACGCTGTCACCGTGGATCCGCGGGCTCGAGCTAGTCGAGTAGTAGTGCGGCCGGAGCGGTTGTGCCACTCGCAGGAACTCGAAGATGTTTAGCGAGCAGGACGGGAAATCGTCGAGCAGCCTTAGCACGTCGTAGCCGCCCTGGCCGGGCGAGACACACGCCGGCTTTACTGCCTTCTCCTGTGCCCTCAGAAACCGTCCGCATGCATGATCGCGTGCCTGGAGGCTCAGTGATCCCGGCCGTCTATGACGTCATCTAGGCCTAGCAGGCGCGGGCGGAGGTAGCCGAGCGCGTGTGCGAGTAGCCGGGAGACGTGCATCTGGGAGAGACCGAGCTGCTGGCCGATCTGGGCCTGAGTCATGTCTCCGCGGAAGCGCAGGAGCAGGATCTGCTGCTCGCGCGGAGGCAGCTCACCCCAATGCGTGGCGAGAGCCTGCATGCTGAGCATGTGGTCGATCCGCGGGTCCTCACCGCCGACGAGGTCAGCGAGGCTGTACCCGCCTGGCTGGCCGGACAGCGGCGCGTCCAGGGAGGATGGGCGGAGAGCCATCTCCGCCAGCTGGGCATCCCGCAGGCTGCCGACGCTGACCTCCAGGTACCGGGCCAGGTCAGCCTCGGCCGGTGTCCGGCCGAGTTCCTGGGTCAGCTGCCCGAACACCGCGCGGACTTCTATTGCCAGTTCCTTCGCCGGGCGCTTGACGTGAATCTGCCAGCGCCTGTCCCTGAAGTGCCGCTTGATCTCGCCGGCCACGCAGGGCAGCGCAAATGCGGCCAGGCTGCGGCCGAACGCCGGGTCGAAGTTGTTGATCGCCTTCAGCAGGCCGACATACCCCGCCTGCGCCAGGTCCTCGGCAGGCTCTGGCCCGCGGCCGTACCGCTGCACGCAGGACCAGACCAGGCCGCGGTAGCGGTCCACCAGCAGCTCGCATGCCGCATCGCGGCGCTCGCTGCCGTGCGGAAGCGAGCCGACGATCGTGAGCAGCTGCAGGTCATCCATCGTGGCCAGAGTCGGACGCGGCTGACCTGCCGGAAGGGGCGGAACCAGCTCAGATTCCGGAGATACCGGATCTGCGAAAATGACTGTCATGCCTGCCTCGGCTCACGTAAAAGGCCAGATAATGACCGCCGAGGTCTTGAGCAGTTAGGTAATGCGGCCTTCGCCTCCGCATATGCGCGGAATCGGCAACATTTCCCTATGATCTGAGACTAGGCCATCATCGCGTCCACAGCAACAACGCGCCGTCCAGCGTCAGCCTGGCGAAGGCAAGCTCATCGCGCTCCGCGGCTCACGCACGCCGCGCCGCCGGTCCCGTACCGGGGCCCCAGCGTGGTGCAGGCGATCCGACCTGGGATCGGCGCGACCTGGCGAGCAGAGGCACAAGCGTTCCGAGCATCGCTCCACCACTCGTGCGAGTGAGCAACACACGCCCGTCCTGCCATAGCTGCGCTGCCCCGGCTCATCGGATGCTCAACATCATGACCGCCTTCGCGGCGTTTGTGGCTTCAGCGAATTGAGCGTAGCCTCACGAGCAGGACGAACGCTCTCGCTGTTCTTGCACGCGCGGGATTGCGAATCCGGCTGCTCTGGACATCGGTGGCACCATGACCGATCCAGGTAAGCCAGGTGGCGCGCGATGAAAGCCTTTGCCTGGCAGCGAGACCGCTGCCCGCTGGCGGCAGGTCGGCCACGCTCTGCCGAGCAGCGCCGACTGATCCCAGTCCTGCAGTCATGTGCCCGCGATGGTTCCGGCCTGACCACAACCGTCACCTTCCGCCTCGGGCTTGCCAATGACCGCGCTCCTGGCGCTTCGCCAGCGTGTGGACTCATCTTCCCACTCCGGGTTTTCGGTGGGCGGACGGCGTCTCTAGAAGAAAGCAGGCGATTGTTATGTCAGCGATAATCATTGCTGACATTTTGGCCGTCGTCATCGTGGTCGCGGCCCTGAGTCGCCTCTTGCCGGTAACACCACGACCGCAGCTGGGCCCTGGAGCGAGATCCAGGCGACGTTTGTCGACGATCCTCGTGCGTCGATTGAGCTGGCCGCCGGTCTGGTGGATGACCGGGTCGCGGCCATCGCCGCGTCTGTCAGGAACCGGCAGCAATCACTGCGATCGGCCTGGCAGGGCGAGGACGCAGGAACGGAGGAGATGCGGGTGACGCTGCGGCACTACCGCACGTTCTGGCACCGTCTCGAGGATTTCCCCACTGAATAATGAACGCGCCCTACTGAAAGAAGGCACTCCTGCGACGACACTTACCCGCAAATCCTCCGTCACCCGAGGCCGCCTTCAAGCACTGACGCGACAGCTCAACGGCACCGGCCTGAACGCAGCGGCGGTGCGGCCAGGCCGGTTACCTGGGGTGTGAGGTTCGCCGGTTACCGGGGCGCGCTAAGCAGGCTCTCGATGCGGGCGAGCCGGTCGGTGAGTTCTGCGACGTCGGCCTTGGTGGCACTCTGCTCGGATGGCTTCAGCGTCAGCACGAGCTGCCCGCCGGGTTCCAGGCTGCCGAGGCCCACTTCCGTGATGTCGTCGCCGTTCTGAAGGCGTACCGCCTGGTCGATTTCGCTGCGCCTCAGGCCCAGTCGCCGCAGCGCCTTCTCGACGATGCGCCCGTCGCTGATTACCGTGGTCGCGCGTCCGTCGAAGATCCATGCGGCTGTGGCGTTCACGGCGATGAGCCGGTTGATCGCCGCGTTGACCGTGACGAGCGTGACGGCTCCGATCATTGCCCCGATCAGGGAGGTGTCGTTGCCAATGACAGCGTTCTGGACCACGTTGGACAGCAAGAAGATCACGACGACGTCCAGCGTGCTCATGCTCGCCAGCCCCCGCTTGCCGGTGAGCCGGAAAAGCACGACGATCAGCGCGTACACGATGACGGTGCGGAGGATCTTCTCCGCGAGCGGGATCTGTTCGGCGAACATCGCGTGCCACACGGCAGCCTCCGCAACTATCCGGAACGAAGAGCGGTCCATCATTTGGCCCGCGCCCTTCGGGCCGCCGGGCGTAGATGTTCATTTACGGTAATGCGCCGGAACCGCCGGCAGCTGCGGGACGGCGGCTAAGCCCTGCGCTTGCGCCGCACTGGTGCCGCCGAGCCGCTGATGCGTCAGGTTGGCCGGACCTGTAGAACGGATGGGTGCCAGAGCTTCCCGAAGTTGAGACTGCGCGCAGCCTGATCGCTGGCCGGGCCCTGCACCGCCGCATCGCGGATGTCGACGATTCCGACAGCTACGTCAGCCGGCCGCACTTCGGGGGCGAGTTGCGGAGCGCGCTGACAGGACGCAGCCTCACCGCCGCGTACCGGCGCGGCAAGACGATATGGGTCGAGACCTCCGGGACTGGCGATGCGGCCACGGTCGGTGGCCCGGAGCTCGGCATCCATCTGGGCATGAGCGGCCGCATCGTGGTCACGGGTCCGGACGGCACAGTCGCCGAGGGCGGGGATCCCCGGCGCTACGGGGCTAAGCTGCCGAAGGCTGAGTGGAGCCGGTTCACCCTTTGGTTCGCGGACGGCGGCAGCCTGGTTCTGCTCGACCCGCGGCGACTTGGGCGGGTCCGGCTCAACCCGGACATCGGCGCGCTCGGTCCGGATGCCGCGCAGGTCACGCCAGCGGAGTTCCGCACGCTCATCACGAAGGGAAGGATCGCCGTCAAGGCGCGTCTGCTCGACCAGTCCAAGATCGCCGGCGTCGGCAACCTGCTGGCTGACGAGATCCTCTGGCAGGCCAGGGTGTCACCCCAGGCGCGGGTGGACAGCCTCTCCCCGGCACAGGTCAATCGCCTCTGTCGCGCACTGAAGTCGGTCCTGGAGTCAGCCATTGCCAAGGGCGGCGCGCACACCGGCGAGATTTTCGTGGCACGCCACCGGGGCGGCACCTGTCCGCGGGATGGCGCCCCCATGGAGCACGGAACGGTCGGCGGGCGGTCCACGTGGTGGTGCTCGCGCGAGCAGGCCATCAGGGCGGACCGGCGGCCGCGGGCCTGACGACGCGGGCCGGGCTAGGCGGCGAGGTCGGTGTAGCGGCCTTCGCTGGCGATGAGGCTCAGGTGGGTGCCGGCTTCGACGACTCGGCCATGATCGAGGACGACGATCTGGTCCGCGCTGCGCACGGTTGAGAGCCGGTGGGCGATGGTAATGGTGGTGCGGCCCCGGGTCAGGTTGTCGAACGCCTTCTGGACGGCGCGCTCGGTTTCGGTGTCCAGGGCGCTGGTGGCCTCGTCCAGGACGAGCACGCGCGGGTCGCGCAGGAGGGTCCGGGCGATGGCCAGGCGTTGCTTCTCGCCGCCGGAGAATCGGTGTCCGCGGGAGCCGACCATCGTGTCGTAGCCGTCGGGCAGCCCGGCGATGAGGTCGTGAATCTGGGCCGAGCGGGCCGCGCCCTCGATCTCGGCATCGGTGGCGTCAGGCCCGGCGTAGCGCAGGTTCTCCCGCACCGTGGCGTGCAGGAGGTAGGTCTCCTGGCTGACCACGCCCACGATCGCGGCCAGGTCGGCGAGCCTCATGTCGCGGATATCGATGCCGTCGATCCGGACTGCGCCGCTGCTCGGGTCGAAGAGCCTGGCTACCAGAGATGCGAGGGTCGTCTTGCCAGACCCGGTCTCGCCGACGAGCGCCAGCGTGGTGCCGGCCGGCACGTCCAGGTCGATGCCGGTAAGGGCGGCCCGGTCGGCACCGGGGTAGGCGAAGGTTACGTCTTCGAGGCGGACGTGCCCGGTGACCTGAGCCGGGGCGATCGCGACCGGGTGGGCGGGATCGCCGACCTCGACGGGCAGGTCGAGGTACTCGAAGATCCGCGCGAACAGCGCCAGCGAGCTGATCACTGAGACACTGGTGCTGAGCAGCCCGGTCACTGGCCGGAAGAGGCTGTTCTGCAGGGTGGTAAAGGCGATCAGGGTTCCGATGGTGACGGCGCCCGCGGTGACCGGCAGGCCGGCGGCGAGGTAGATGATCGCGGGGATCGCGGCGAAAATGATGCTGAGCGAGGCCATCCGCCAGCGCCCGGCCAGCTGGGAGCGCAGCTCCAGGTCAATCAGGCGGGCCGAAGAGGCCGTGAACCGTTCGACGAGAGACGGGCCGGTGCCCATCGTCTTGGCCAGCTGGACGCCGTTGATCGACAGCCCTTCCTCGATGGTGACGTTGAGGTTGGCCAGTTCACGCTGCTGCTGCGTGGTGATGGCACGGCGCATGCGGGCGACCTTGCGGGTCAGGTAGATGGCGGGCGGCATGACGACCAGCGAGATGAGGGAAAGCCGCCACGACAGGGCGACCATGGCGACTGCTCACTCGCGGGCTCTGCGCATTCTCCGGCGTCACGGGATGATGCGCCTCTCGGCGTTGTCTGACCACCTGCACATCGCGCCGCGCTCCACCACCGAGGTCGTCGACGCCCTCGAATCTCGTGGCCTGGTCCAGCGGCGGCCCGACCCTGACGACCGGCGAGCCACCCTGGTCGCCCTGACCGAGCATGGCACGAGTGTCCTCGACGCGATCCGCGCCGCCCGCGGAACGGAGGCGGAGCGGATCTTCGACCGGCTCAGCCAGGCAGACCGAGCCCACCTCGCCCGCATTCTCCGCAAGCTCCGGGACTGACCTCCGCGGCCGGCGAGCTGCGGCCGGATGTCACCGAATTCGCTCAGCCACGTCGTATACCGACACTCGGCAGGAAGAACTGGAATGCGATATGCACGCGGCTGGTCGGACGACCAGATCACAGACACGCTTACCGCCGTCGTGCGCAACGCCATTCTGGGCTGACGCCGGCGGCGGCGACTGTTTCTAGTCTGGCCCGATCGCTGCTCTCCTGAGGTCGGCGACTAGCAGACTGCCGTGAACTACGGGACCGGCCTCCGTCGCAGGCCCTGTAGCCGGGATCTGGATGCTTGACCGCGAACAGGTGGCCCACTGGCCTGTCCAGGCTCGATCCTCGTCATCTTCACCGTGCCCCTGTCCAGGAACTCATCGATGCAGGACAGGCACCATGGTCGACGCACTACCTGGGCGTCCTTGGCCATGACCCAGAATCCGGCCGCGTTCTCGCACCTGCAGCACGATTTCATGCATTCCTCCGCCTGGAGTCGCTGACCGCCTTCGGTGCCCCGGCGAGAGTGTCCCCGGCTAGACCGGCTGTAGGCGCCGGTCCTTGGGGCTATGACGCAGAGTTTGCACGATCTTGAGCAGCGGCTGGCGGTCCCGGCGCTACGGCCGGCGCGAACCACTCGTTGGGGGCACGGCGCCTCGCCGACGGCACCTTCCGGTGGCATTGCTCCAGTTCAGGGGCGTGGGCGCGATCGCGAACGGATCCTTGCCGACCTTGATCGGCTTGCCGGGGGTCATGGTGGCGATAGCGATAGGCGTCACGGTGCCATAAGCAAAGCCTTGGTTGACGACGTAAGCGGTCCTCCCGGTCGGCGTGATCGCGATCTCGCCAGTCACCTGAACCCCATTACTCTGACTCAAAGTTAGGTGCTCGCAGTTGTTAGTGCCACGCAGCTGTCTTCTCATGTCCTCATCGCTCGCATCTTCATCTCTGCCAACAGAGTCTGCGCAGTTCGAGGTCCTATAACTCGCCAACCCATCATGCATGTTCGCTCGGCTCCGATTGCTGGCGGCAGCGAGGATCACCGCAATCCCGGCGGTCAGCGTACCTTCCGGATGCTCAGCCAGCGATGCCTTCGGGACCAAGCTATGGACAGTGCTGACCGCAGGTTACTGGGCGCGGCTGACCGCGAGCGAGGTCCAGCCGCAACTGCTCTTCATAGCGTCCCGGACGCTCTTCTAGCGGCTGACGGAGTCCTGTGCTGCTGAAACCCAGCTTCCGGTACAGTCGCACGGCCGCCTCGTTACCATTGAGCACCCAAAGGAAGGCGGTAGTTACTCCAATTTCCCGGAGTCTTTCAAGAGCCACGGTGACTATGTGCGAGGCAAATCCAAAACGACGCTGGTCCTGCGATACCCAAAGATATTCTAAATAACATTCGCCAGTAGGCGCATCGACCTCCCGCGTGACGCCAAGGAGGCCGACGTCCTCCCGCCCGATGGTACCGATATGCCAGTCGCCCCGGTCGAACTCGGCTAGCCACTGATCTCTATTGTAATCTTTTTCCCGTTCATAGGTTGACAGAAACGAGTCCGGAGAATCCTGCAGTGCGAACAGCCTGACCTCCTTTAGCCGCAGCCAGTCATCGGAGGTCAGCAGTTCAATATAAGGCATGAACCAAGATTTTGACATGGCGCCTCCCATCGTGGCAAGCTCAGGAATGTTGCCATTCTTGCCTTAAGCGAATTCAAATTTTTCTCTGTGAAGTTTGCTAGGGTTCATCGGCTGGACGCCGGATCGGAAGAGGAGCCGTTCTGGGGCCGCCTGACGCTCAGCCCGGCCGCTAGTCGCCTTGGCGGCCGGCCTCGGGAGTCACGACGACTAGTGGACAAGCAGCACGACGGCAACCATCGCAACGATCACCATGGTGAAGACGACCGATGTCATCGCCGCGGCTAGCTGCAGGAAGGCTGCTACTACCGCGGCGGCCCGCCGCAGTGCCCTGGTCAGCGTCACCAGGAACAGAACGACCACGACGACGGCTACGCACGCTGCGCTGCTGGTCAACTGCGCAGCATGAGACGCGGCCGTGACTACGTGAACGGAGCACGTTCGCTGAGCAGCCAATGTAGCTGCCGTTGCCAGAGGGGCTATCGTATTCATGGGGCTTCCTTTCGCGATTGAGACCGCATGGGGGTTCCGGGTTTGGCGGGCATCCCTGTTGGCGCAGGGATGCCCGCACTTTTGCATCGAAATCGGGCAAGCGAGCGCAGGGATGAGCGCCCGGCCGTTGCGTGATGCTTGAGCTTCACTGAACTTCAGCCACTTCCTATTATCTTGATACAACTTTCTGAAGTTCCCGTACCCTCCTGAAGTTCGGCACACGCCTGGTCATCGGGTGGTATAAGGTTTGACCCTTGAGCGGCGTCGCCTGACAGGTACGTTTGACAGGCTGAACTGCGCGGCTAGAAGCGCTTCTACCTCTGGATATGTCCTGCGCCATGCTTCAAAGGGGTATGTTAAGGTGAGTTCTGAACTTAAAGTGAACAGAGGTGAGGCGTGGAAGGTCAGGACCCACGACAGCTTCTCGCTCGGCGATTGCGCGCACTCAGGGAGGAGCGCTGGCCAGGTCGCCGCGTTACTCAGCCCCAGCTGGCGCGGGCACTTGGCGGAATCAGCGTTCCGCTCATCTCGTCATGGGAGTCGCAGACGTCCCCTCGGGTACCGCCCCTGTCGCGTCTCGATGCATACGCACGGCTCTTCGCCACGCCCCGCTCGTTCGATCAGGATGCGCCTGGTCCGCTCAGCTCGGCAGATCTGACTGATGAGGAACAGCGGGCTATGAACGAACTGAAGCAAGAGCTGCGGCAGTTGCGCAGCGGTGCACTCCAGGCGGCCATCGCGAGCCCTGACCCCGCCAGCCCCATCGAAGAGTCGCTCAGCGCCGGTCCATGGCACTTCACTGTCGGGGACACCATTACGATCGTCTGTGCCCGGCTGCCGCAGTACATGCTGGATCAGATTCCCTATACCGATGTTGATGACCCTGATTACATAGAGCTCCTCACTTACTCAGAACTTGACTCATTGTTTGAGCTTCAAGGGCACGTCCGTGCCGCAAACCCGACCAAGCATGTGTATCGGCGGGTCGCGGGGGAACTCGAGCCCGACGACTACCACACGCACCTCGCCGTGCTCGGCGGAGTGGACTGGAACGCAGTCACGAGAACAACACTTGAAAAACTCCAGTTGCCTGTTCGTCAGGTGGCCGAGTGGGGTAAGGAGGGAGCGCAGTACTTCGAGGTCGACGAGAACGGGACAACTGCTCAGTACCGGCCAGCGGTGAAAGCACAAGGTGGGCGCCAGGTGCTCAGCGAAGATGTGGCACTCTACGCCCGCGCGGTTAGCCCATACAACCGGAAGCGAACTGTTACGATCTGCAGCGGCATGTACGGGCGAGGCACCTACGGTGTCGTGCGCGCGCTGACGGACCGCAATTTCCGTGACCGCAACGCCGAGTACCTGCGGTCGCGGTTCAGCGGAAGCGATACTTACTGCATTCTTAGCCGGGTACCCATCATCCACGGAGCGACTTTGACCCCGGACTGGACAGTAGGCGACAACATTCTTTTTGAGTGGGCCAGGTAACGTCGGTGTCGGCCACCGAGACGCCGTATCACCATGGCTCGCACCATGACCTGCTGTCCTCACCGGCCGGTCCAGCGCCCTCCGGGCCAGGCCTCGACGCCATCATCGTGCCCACGGCCCGCCGTCCGGTCTACATAGCTGAGGCATCAGCCCTGGCCCAGGCACTGGGATGCGCGCTGGTGACGCTGCATAGCGGCAAATGGACGACCGCAAGCATGCTGGCTCAGCGAATGCCGCCGGAAATTGACTTGATCGCCATCGACGTCCGGGAGTCGGATCAGCTTCGGCTGCCAGCCTGGGAGACGTCCGCCCTGCTTGCCGGGACCGTCTTTGCCACGCGCACTGATCTCAGCGCGAAACGCAATCTAGCCCTGGTATTCAGTCACATGCTCGGCTGGGAACGCATCCTCTTCCTTGACGACGACATCACCGCGCTGAATCCGCACGATGTGCGCAGGGCGAGTAGCCTCCTTGGCACCTATAACGCGGTCGGCCTGCATATTGGCGGCTTCCCCGACAACTCAGTCGTCTGCCACGCCTACCGGCAAGCAGGCGGTTCGCAGCAGTCATTCGTCGGCGGGGGAGCGCTCGTCGTCGAAGTCAAGGCCACTAACGGCTATAGCTCGTTTTTTCCTGACATCTATAACGAGGACTGGTTCTTCCTTCTGGACGGGGACAAGCGGCTGCTGCCGACGACAACGACGGGACTTGTTAACCAGGACCCCTATGACCCGTTCCGGACTCCTGACCGTGCGCGCGGCGAAGAACTCGGTGACGTGCTCGCTGAGGGTATTTACTGGCTGCTCGACCAGGGCCGGTCGATCCACGACGCCGACAGCGGGCACTGGGCCGACTTCCTCGCGAAACGCCGGCTATTCATAGCCAAGGTGCTTGCCATGCTGGCGGAGCGTGCGCTGCCGGCAGCGGAGAAGAAGCGCCGCGTCGAGGCGCTGAAAGGTTCCTTGGGCCGCCTTGCGCTCATCACGCCCGAGCTGTGCGAAAACTACCTCAAGGCCTGGATCAGAGACCGCCAGGCCTGGCGCCGCCACCTCGAGCAGTTGCCGATCGATACAGGGCGGGCTCAGGCACTTGCCGAACTGACCCAGCCCGGATCTCCTGGCCTGATGTGGCACTTCGGCAAGCGGGCCGGCAACGCGCGGCGCCCGGGGCCATTGTCCTGGGCGCTGGAAGACCTGGCTGGTCACGGATACCTTGACCTCCGAGAACTTCAGAAGGCTCGTGACCCGTCTGACGACCCGAAGAAGGTGCTGCAGCTATCCGGGCGGCGGCCAGCCGTCATCGGGTCGGCTCGCCAGCGTTAGCCGAAGCGATTCAGCCCCGCAGGTTAGGCCGCGTCCCCGGGGGCTAGGGCTAACAGCGATGCCAACCGGCGCGCGGATATCGCCCGGTTCCTCTCACCCTTGGGCCTTCCCTGCCGATCGCGCCTGGCCAGGCGGACTCTCGCTTGATGAGATGCCCGAGGTATGAACCGGGGGCCGGCGGCGGGGGCTGACCGGCGAGGTTGCAGACCAGGGCCTGCACGATGTGGTGCGCGATCTCGCGATCGTCGGTCGTGACCGTGGTCAGGGGCGGGGCCGCGATGGCTGCGGCCGGGATGTCGTCGACGCCGATGACGGCGGATGGCACGTCCAAGCGGTCGAGTCCGGCGACGTCGGCGAAGCCGTGGTCGACGAGCATCTGCGTCGGCTGCCGCGGCTCGCCGACCGCGTCGGAGCGCTCGGCGAGCCGCAGGGGTACCCCTCTTCGGCGAAGCTCGCGACACCACCGGCCATCGGGACGACGAAGCCGGCCGGGTGTGCCCTGCGATGCCGCGCGGCCTCGCTGGTCTTGGAGATGAGTCGGGCCTCGACCCGCTCGATGCGCCTGGCCAGGGTGGTGTCGCAGAAGAGAGGGGCAATGGGCCGGCATTCATGGCGCTGAGCCGTTGCGGGGCGTTCCACGTGCAGGCGTGCAGGATCTGGGTGGGGGAGCGGAAGACTGGGCAAGGATCTCACACACGCGCTGAGGAGGCCGCAGTGACGACGACCGACCTGGGCCTCGTCCTGCTCGTTGGCGCGAGCGTGGTTATCGCAGCGATCGTCGCTGCGCGAATCGCCCACGGAATCGGCCTGCCCGGCCTGCTTGTCTTCCTCGGCCTGGGTCTCGCTCTGGGCGAGGCGGGGCTGGGCGTGCGATTCGACAACGCCGGACTGGCGCAGGCGCTGGGGCTGAGCGCGCTCGTGCTCATCATCGCCGAGGGCGGCCTGACGACAAGCTGGGTGCACGCGCGCGCTTCCGCTCCGGCGGCGGCGGTCCTCGCGACCGTCGGCGTAGTTGCCACCATCCTGGTTGTCGCCGTGGCTAGCCACTACCTCATGCACCTGACGTGGCAGGCGGCGCTGCTGCTCGGAGCTATTCTCGCGCCGACGGATGCGGCGGCGGTGTTCTCTGTCCTGCGCAAGCTACCTCTCCCGCATTCGCTGGCCGGGATGCTGGAAGGGGAATCTGGCCTCAATGATGCGCCCGCCGTGCTCGCGGTGACTCTCTTCAGCCAGCTGAACAGGCATGCGCCGTCGGCCGCGCTAGTTGCCGGCCTGGTGGCATACCAGCTAGTCGCGGGCGCGCTCATCGGCCTAGTGGCCGGTGTGGCGGGTGCCTTTGCGTTGCGCCGCATTGCACTGCCCGCTTCTGGCCTGTACCCGATCGCCGTGCTGTCGCTGGTCGTTCTCGGGTACGGTGCGGCATCGCTCGCACGCGCCAGCGGCTTCCTGGCGGTTTATATAGCGGCGGTGGTTCTGGGCAATGCCCGGCTTCCGCACGGCCCGGCAACGCGTGGCTTCGCCGAAGGAACAGCCTGGCTCGCGCAGATCGGCTTGTTCGTGATGCTCGGCCTGCTGGCATCCCCAGCGAAGCTGCCCGGGCAGCTGCTGCCCGCCCTGGCGGCCGGAGCGATCCTGGTGGTGCTGGCCCGGCCGGTCTCCGTGCTGGTGTCCGCGACACCGTTCCGGGTGCCATGGCGGCAGCAGGTCTTCCTGGCGTGGGCCGGGCTCAGAGGCGCGGTTCCGATCGTGCTGGCGACCATCCCGGTGACCGCGGGGGTGCCGGGAGCAGCCCGTCTGTTCGACGTGGTGTTCGTCATCGTGGTGGTCTTCACCCTGCTGCAAGGGCCCACGCTGCCGTGGGTTGCCCGGCGGCTGCGCCTGATCAGCCCAGCTGAGCCGCTTGACCTTAACGTCGAGGCGGCTCCGCTGGAAGCTCTCCACGCCGACATGCTCCATGGTCAGATACCTGACAACTCCCGCCTGGCCGGGGTAGAGATCTTCGAGCTACGGCTGCCGGCCGAGGCGAACATCGCACTGATCGTCCGCGGCGGCCGGGGGTTCGTCCCGTCGCCCACCACCAGGCTGGAGGTCGGTGACCGCCTGCTGATCGTGACCGCAGCACGAGTGCGGGAACAGACCGAGCGGCGCCTGCGCGCGGTCAGCCGCGCCGGCAAGCTGGCCGGGTGGTTCGGCGAGCACGGGCTCTGAGTCTGTGTCGCTCAGGTGAACCGGATGTCCGCGCGCAGCGCGGTGACGTAGCGGGCATTGCCGCCTTGCTGGGGCACGAGGACCCGGAATCCGCGGGAGTCGAACTCTGGCTGGGTCCAGATCACTGGCTCGCCATGGCCGCCTGGCCGGCCTTGCCCGTCTACCACGGACCACAGGTCGGCAGGCATACCGGCCAGAGCGGGGTCGGGCCGGCTGGCTCCCCACATCAGCCGCCCGTGGTTGTAGAGCACTTTCGGCAGGTCACGGTAGTCGGCGCTGATCTGGGTCTGGCCGGAACCGGTCGCTGCGCGGATGCCGTGCAGCCGCATCCGCCTGACCTCCTCGTCTGGGCACCTGAGCAGGAACACTGACAGCGGCGTCGACGCGTTCGCCCACACGACGGTGTGGGAGATCAGCCATGCGGGCAGGCTGCGCGGACCGGTCCGCTGGGCCAGGGCGCTGACCAGGTGCTCGGTGATCGGCCCCACGAGATTTGCGAGCAACTGCACGAGCGGCGCGGCGAGCACCGCCGCAGGGTGGGCGGCGGAGATCGCGGCGACGGCGACCTGCGCGGCCGAATCCACGAGACCGCTGATCTGCTGCCGGTGGCTCGCGACGATCCTGCTGACCGAGCGGACCGCGCGCGAGTCAGGCTCGATGAGCGCGCGGCAGACATAGGACCGGTAGTCCATCGGGGCCGTCACGACATCGGCAAACATATCGGCCTCGTCGTCGCGTAGCGTGCCGCGGTAGCCGCTGCTGATTTCGCCGGCGCGGACTCCGCGGCACAGCAGCGCGTCGTCGACGTCAAGATTCTGGTACGTGCTCTCGGTGATCTGGATCCGGTCGCCGGCCATCCGGTGCTCGGGCCGCACGCAGTGCACCGGGTGCTGTCCGCTCATCGAGTCGGGCAGCTCGAGCGACGCGGTGAGCCACCAGCGGGCCCCGGCCTTCGCGAAGAAGAAACCATCCGGGTCGGTGCCCGGCCGAGGCGGCGCCACCCCGGCTGCCTCGGAGGCTAGCCGGGAGCCGGCCGATAGCAGCATCTGGCCGGTCAGGTCCCGATAGCCGCCCGCGCTGGTCAGGCTGGTGATGGCCGGGAACTCGCTGGCGGCCACGCCGCCAAGTTCGCCTAGCAGGCCGCGTTCATCGGCGTCGAGTTCGCGGACGCTGTCCGCGAGATTGCGGGCGGCAACGGGCACTGACAGCGGAAGCCGTCCTGCCTCCAGCATCTGGTGGACGGTCGCTGCCACCACCGGCCTGGCCAGCCGCTCCGCCTCATCGGCCTTGACGTACGCCCACTCGTCCCGGGGTCCGGCGAGAACCTCTGTGAGCTCACGACTCAGATCGGGCGCCTGCGCCTCGATCGCTGCCCGGGCCAGCAGTCCCGCTGACCGCATGACGTCACCGATTCCCGGCGCGATGTCACTGGCGCAATCAGCCAGGCACATCCAGCCCGCGAACGGCTCGGCGAGCGGCGAGAACTGTCCGCCGGGGTCCTCGGCACGAATGATCCCGGCGTCCTGCCCGGAACCGGCGCCCGACCCGGCAGCATCGGTTGTGGCCTGTGACGGGTCGATGACAGTGCTCATGCGGGCATCCTGCACTGGGCGCAGCAGATGAGCGCCACCGGGGTCTTCACTAACGCCGGGTTCAGGGTGGTTCGTGACGGCTGTCATCGCCCTCACCTGGCAGGCCGATGAGCATTGATAGCCAGGCTGAGGACGCAGACGGCAGGCGAATGAGGACTGGCGAACCCGCCCAGCCGGGGCGGGCGGCGGCTATGCGCGGCATCCGGCGGCACGTCCGGCGGGGAGCGACCGCCTGGCTACCGTGACCAGCCGCTCGCGGCCGCTCGCAGCCGCATCCCTGGCACTGCTGGCCGTATCGTCGCTGGTCAGCATGCTCCCTGCGCAGGCTGCGGAACGGGGCGGGCGTTCCGCTGCTAGTCCCGGCCTGGGCAGCCGGGGCAACTGGCCAGAGGAATGGTGAGTAGCCACATCCGCAACCGCGCTTCGCCTCCTATCCCGGCCGTGGCGAGGACCTTGCCGTCCGGGCTGAACCGGTAGCCCCTCCCGGCCATCCCGAGTTCCTCCTCGGGGTTCTCAGCCCTGACGGCAGAATCCTGGCCACTACCCAGTTCCTGGGTCCAGCACATCTGTGGGCACTGAAACCCGCAGCCGCATCTTGACCACCTGATCGCGAATAGCTCCGGGTGGGCACTCGCCGGGCGGCTAGCGTGTCAGGTGCGCCTGGACTTCGTCGAGACGCTCATCGAGGAAGGCACGCTCCACGTCGTTGTCGGTGAGGGTCAGTGCCTCCTGGTACGCCTGCTCCGCTTGCGTCCACTGCCGTAGCTGCCTAAGGAAATCGCCACGGGCAGCACTGAGGTAGCCGTAGGTGGCCAGTGCCGGCTCGGCGAGCAGCGGCGCCAGTGCTTCCAGGCCGGGTTGCGGGCCGTCAGCACCAGGGCGGCCCGGCGCAGCAGGGGCGTGGACGGTCAGGTATCGACGGGGATGATCCGCGCCTCGACTAGCACGCCGTCATCGATGTGCAGAAGGCAAATGGTGCCGTGCGGCTGGCGGCGGCGGTCGGTCGGGGACCCTGGATTGAAGATGCGGATGCCATCGCCAGCCTGGTCTAGGGGGATGTGGGAGTGACCGAACACGACGAGCTGCGCGGCCGGGAACTGGCGGTGCAGCCGCGCGCACCGGCCTGCGGCGCTGCCGCTGTCGTGCACAGGGTGCGTAAGCGGATAGCTCATCGAGTACGCCGGCCGTGCAGACATCCCCGGCGTGGGAGTCTGGCAGCAGGCGCTGGAATGACGCTGAAGCGGCGCTGGGTTCCCAGGACGTGCGGGTTCTGCGCGAAGTCGCGCATCATGGCGGCGCCCTCGGCCGGCTTGTTCTGCGGAATCCGCGCCATGATCCCGAAACGCTCAGGGTAGGCCCCGCACGCATCGAGGGCGTAGTCGATGCGGTCGCGTTCCCAGGACGGCGGGAGGATCAGCGCGCGGTCGACGCTTGCCTCGTCCATCAGGGCCGTGCATTCTTGATAGCTGAAAGCTTCCTCCCCGTGCCCGTTGAGCCGGAGCCGGTCGCGAGCGCCCGGGACCCAGCCGATCAGGGGTCTCCTCCCGCCAGATGTGAACCTGTGAATCGACGATGAACACGGAACGGCTACCTTCCTGTGGCGTGGGGTGGTGTGAGGTCGGCGACGATGTGCTCGGCGATCGCCATGGAGGCCGTCGCCGCGGGAGACGGCGCATTACGGACCGTTGTCACGGCGCCGATCCGGTGGATGCGGAAGTCGTCGACGAGCGATCCGTCCAGGTCCACGGCCTGGGCTCGTACCCCGGCCGGAGCGGCTACCACGTCCGCTAGCTCCAGCCACGGCAGGTAGCTCCGAACCTCGGCGAGAAAGGCCCGCCTGGACAGCGATCCGCGCATCTCGCGCACGCCTGCCCGCCAGTTCTGCCGCGCCAGGCGGCGGAACGCGACGGAGCGGGCCAGCCGCGATACCTGGGCCAGCGACACGTCCCGGCGGCGGTACCCCTCGCGGGCCAGCGCGAGCACCGCGTTGGGGCCGAGGTCGACCTCGCCGTCCACGCGCGGTGTCACGTGCACGCCGAGGAACGGGTACGCGGGATCCGGCACGGGATAGATAAGGTGCCGCACCCGGCCCCGGGCGTGCGGCCGCAGTCGCAGGTACTCTCCCCGGAATGGAACGATCTCCGGTGCGGCCTCGTCTCCCGCCGACCTGGCGACCAGGTCGCTCTGGAGACCGGCGCAGACGATCAGCCGGGACAGCCGGTGCGTCTGCCCGGACGTGACGACGTCCACGCCGTCGTCGCCGCGATGACGGACGCCGGACACCGCGGTGCCCGTCAGCACCTGCCCGCCCGCTGCCGCGACGTCGTCGGCGAAGCTTCGCGTGATGGCCGGGTAGTCAACGATGGCGGTCGTCGGGGAGAAGAGCGCGGCCAGGCCCGTGACCTCTGGCTCCAGCTCACCGATGGCCGCCGCATCCAGCCAGCGCACGCCAGGGACGCCGTTGGCGATCGCCCGGCGCTCGATCTCGCGCAACCTGGTCGTCTCGGCCTCGTCCCTGGCGACCACGAGCTTCCCTCGCGCGTCCCAGGGTAGCCCGCGGTCCGAGCAGTAGGCACGGAGGAACTCGACGCCGCGCCGGCACATCAGTGCCTTGGCCGAGCCGGGTGTGTAGTAGATCCCGGCGTGCACGACTCCGGAATTACGCCCGGTCTGGTGCTGAGCGACAGCCGTCTCCTTCTCGAAGACCAGCACGGGAGTGCCTGACTCGGCCAGCTGCCGGGCTACCGCCAGGCCGACTATTCCGGCGCCGACCACGCCGACGGGACGGGCGGGCTGGGGGCGGGGGGCCGTTACCATGCGAACCGGACCGCGGCCGTCTTGATGCGGATAGAGAAGCGGAGCCCGGCCGCGCCTTGCTCCTTGAAGGCGGACCCTGAGTCGCGGAAGCCGCCGAACGGGTGGTGCACGTCCCAGCCCGACGTCGGCAGGTTGACCGCCACCTGACCCGCCTCCACCCGGTCGATGAACTGGCTGGCCAGGCGCAGGTCGCTGGTGAAGACAGCTGCCGACAGGCCGTAGCGGGAATCGTTCGTCAGGTCAACTGCCTCGTCGAACCCGCGAGCCTGGCAGACCGCGATGACGGGCCAGAAAACCTCGTCCCGCCACCGCGAGTGCGCAGCGCTGACGGAGACGATGGCCGCCTCGACGTAGCAGCCGTAACGCAGGGCGGGCGCGGACGGCCTGACTCCGCCGGCGAGCACGTCGGCTTTCTGTGCCCTGGCCTGGTCGACATGCGCCAGGACGCCGTCGCGGTGATCGGCGGTGGCGAGCGGGCCGAGCGTGGTCGCCGGGTCCAGCCCAGGCCCCAGCACGCAGGCATCCACGCGGCGGCGAAGCAGTTCGAGCAGCGCCGGCGCTACGGCCTGATCGACGATCAGGCGGCTGGTCGCGGTGCACCGCTGGCCAGCCTGGCCGAACGCCGCCGCGGCCACGGTGTCGGCGGCCAGGTCAAGGTCGGCGTCCGCGAGGACCACGGAAGCGTTCTTCCCGCCGGTCTCGGTCTGGAGCCGGACGTTCCGGTCGGACAGTGCGCGGCGCAGCTGGTCGCCGACCGCCGTCGAGCCGGTGAACGTCAGTGCCTCCAGCTCGGGGTGGCCGAGCAGCGCCGCCGAGATGTCCCTCTCCCGGCCCGTCACCACGTCGAGCACGCCGTCGGGCAGCCCTGCGGCCGCGAGCAGGGCCGGGCCCAGCTTGCGAGCCGGAGTCAGCAGCGGATCGTTCCACGGGGTGATCGCCAGCACCACCCCGACCGGCTCGTATCGCACGGTCGTCGGCGTGCTGCCGCGAGCGTCGGCCAGGATCTCTCCCCAGGGCTGGCGAGCGAACGAGGCGTAATAGTCGAGGAAGTCGGCCGTCTTGGTCACCTCCACCCGCGCCTCGGCGAGCGTCTTGCCGTTCTCCCGCACCAGCGTGACGGCGCCCTCATCGGCCTTCGACCGGAACATGTCCGCACAGGTGGCGAGCACGGCGGCGCGGTCCAGCGGATCGGTCCGGCGCCAGGCTGTCACAACCCCGATCGCCAGTTCCGATTGATATGCGAAGCTTGTCAAGTTAACGGGGAGTTGGGGATGGAGTTCGTTGTCATCGCTCAGTACCGCCTGGTCAGGGACCGGGTGGCGCGCAGCGCATGGTCGGCCGCACGCACCAGTTCCCCCGGATACTAACCGGGACGAGCTGTACGCGAAGGTCATCTCGGCCCGAACCCATGACATGCACTGGTGCTGTGCGGCCTCGTTCGTGGAGGTCCCGCCGGACGCCCGTGACCGTGCCTGACCAACCACGGGGTCCGCCGCGGTTGACCGCCTCGCCGGCGATCGCGTGCGCTCACCCGGCCGGGCCGGTGGCGAGAACCACGCTGGCGGTGTGGCTCTGGCCCGATGGGTCCAGCCAGCTGATGCTGATCGCGTCGCCCGGGTGGTGGGCCTCCAGCGCGCTCTGGATGTCTGACGACGAGGCGACCGGCCGGCCGCCGACCGACGCGATCTGGTCGCCGGCCGCCAGGCCGGCGCTAGCGGCGGGTGACCCGGGAACCACGCCGGCGAGGGTCACGCCTGCGCTGGCTGGCCTGCCTTGGAAGCCGGGGCTCGGGGAGAGTTCCACTCCCAGGAAGGCAGTGGCACCGATGTGCACGGTGGCGGAGGATTTGCTGGCCTCGATCTCGCTGGCGACCGACAGGGCCTTACTGACGGGGATCGCGAAGGACTGTGTCTGGCTGGTGCCTGACTGAACGTGGAACGACGACGAGGCGGCGGTGTCGATGCCGATCACCTGCCCGTAGCTGTTCACGAGCGGCCCGCCGGAGTCGCCCGCCTCGATGCCCGCATTGGTGCGGATGACTCCGGTCAGCTGCTCGCTGGTGCCTGCCGCCTGGTCGCTGGCCGTGATCGTCTGCCCGAGACCCGTGACCTTGCCGGTCGCGACGGATGGGCGGCCGCCCCGGCCGCCAGCGTTTCCGATGCCGACAACCTTCTCGCCGGTCCTGACAGCCGACGAGTCGCCGATGGTCGCGGTCGTGAGCCCGGATGCCCCTCGCAGCCGCAGCACGGCGATGTCGTCCTTGCGGTCATAGCCGACGACCATCGCCCGGTAAGTGCGGCCGTTGCCCACATCGGTGACCTTGATGGAGGTGGCGCCGTCGACCACGTGATTGTTGGTCAGCACCTCGCCGTTCGACGTCAGAACCACTCCGGTTCCGGCCGCGCTTGCGTGCTGGTAGCCGAGCGTGGAGACCACATCGACTACGGCGGGGTTGGTCCTGGCGGTGATCTCGGAGGTCGTTAGCACCCTCTGCGTGGACGCACCGGCCGCCGTCCAGGCGATGCCGACTGCCGCCGACGCGGCGACGGCCGAGCCGGTCGCGATGGCCAGCGCCCGGCGCCAGCGGCGCGGCGGCTGGCCCGCGGCGGGCGGCTGGTTAAAGATGACGCTCATTGCTTGTCGCCTGCTCACTGTTCTCCCTGTTGTCTTCTTTCGCTGTTGTCTTCGCTCCTATCGTCGGAAGTCAGCCTCGAGACCGGCTGGACTGCGACTGCAAATGCACCGAGGGTTCGCTGAGTGAATCCTGGACATTGCCTCTAAGCGGCCTGAAGTTGCCGCATGCCGATGCGGGGCCCTCGGCCAGCAGCTCGCGAAGGTACGGTGGTCACCTGTCCGGCCACCGGGGCCTGACGTCCGGACCAGCTCGCGACGGGATTGACCGCGGATGAGGGGCAGGTCATGCGGTTGCTACATGCGCTGGGTCATGCGCTGGCGATCAGCGGGTCCATGACCTGGGAGATCTTGTGGGCGCTGATCCTCGGCTTCGCGCTCTCCGCTGTGGTGCAGGCGGCGGTGCGCCGTTCGACCATCATCCGCCGGCTCGGCGACGACCGGCCGAAAACGCTGGCCCTGGCGACCGGATTCGGCGCCGCCTCGTCATCGTGCTCCTACGCCGCCGTGGCCCTGGCCAGATCCCTGTTCTGCAAGGGGGCCAGCTTCACCACGGCGATGGCTTTCGAGATCGCGTCCACCAACCTGGTCATCGAACTCGGCATCATCCTGGCGCTGCTGATCGGCTGGCAGTTCACCCTGGCCGAGTTCGTCGGCGGCCCGCTCATGATCATCTTGCTGGCCCTGGTGTTCCGGCTCTTCCTGCGGCAGCGACTGCTTGACGCCGCGAGGGCTCAGGCAGACCGGGGCCTTGCCGGGTCGATGGAAGGGCACGCCGCGATGGACATGACCATCCCGGGCGAGGGCAGCCTGCTGCACCGGCTGCGGTCACGGCAGGCGTTCACCGCCGTATCGCACGTCTTCGTGATGGAATGGGCGGCTGTCATCCGCGACATCGTGATCGGCCTGCTCATTGCCGGCGCGATCGCCGCCTGGGTGCCGGACACCTTCTGGGGACACCTTTTCCTCACCGGACATCCGCTGGTGTCGAAGATCTGGGGCCCGCTGATCGGGCCGGTCGTCAGCCTGCTGAGTTTCGTGTGCTCGATCGGCAACGTCCCGCTCGCGGCGGTGCTGTGGAACGGCGGAATCAGCTTCGGCGGCGTGGTGGCCTTCATTTTCGCCGACCTGATCATCGTGCCGATCCTGGTCATCTACCGGAAGTACTACGGCGCGCGGATGATGCTGTTCATCCTGGCCACGTTCTACGTCACCATGGTCGCCGCCGGGTACCTGGTCGAGGTGCTCTTCGGCGGCCTCGGCCTGATCCCGGCCGGTCGCCACGCCACGGTGGCGGAGGCTTCCGTCCAGTGGAACTACACCACCGTCCTCAACATCATCTTCCTGATCCTCGCCGCGGCGCTGTGCTACCGGTTCGTCCGGACGGGCGGCATCGGCATGCTCAGGATGATGGGCGGCGCGCCGGACACCGGGACCGATCAGCACCCCCATTCCGGGCGCTGACCAGAGTCTGCGAGCTGAGCAGCCTCTTGCAGGCGCACGGCCATCAGAGTTGGATGGATGGCAGGCTGCGAGCGAGAGGGATTATCGGTGGCGGTCGGCAGCAGGCGTGTCATCGCCGGAGTAAGCGGTTCGTTGCGGAGCCTGGGGGCGCTGCGGGCTGGCGTGGCCGAGGCCCGCTCGAGCGGAGCGGCATTACTGGCGGTGCTGGCCTGGGCCCCCGCGGGCGGTGAGGTCGCCTACCTGCGAGCTCCCTGCCCCCTCCTGCTCAGGCTATGGGAACGCGCCGCTCAGGAGCGCATGCGCGAGGCTTTCGACGCGGCTTTCGGCGGCATGCCGGACGGTGTGGCGGTGCACGCCCTGATGGTGCGCGCGCGGCCCGGCCCGCTGCTGGTGGAGCTGGCCGATCAGCCCGATGACCTGCTGGTGGTCGGCTACGGAGGCCGGAGCCAGCTGGGCCGTGCTGCTCATGGCTCCGTCACGCGGTACTGCCTGGCTCACGCGCGCTGCCCGGTACTGGCCGTGCCCCCGCCTGATCTCATCACCGAACTGCGGCCCTGGCATGTTCACTGGCGGCCGGAAGACTTCGCTGTTCCGCTAATCCGAGCCGAGCAGGCGATCCGGCATCGCGCCGACGACGATCCGGCGGCCGGACCAGCGAACCGGGCAGCGGCCTCACTGCGGCAGGCCCGGGCCGAAGGGGACTTTCGCGCGTCTGACCTGCCACGCGCCTACCAGGGGGCACCGTATTACCAGCCTGGCCCTCCGTCCCGCCGTGCCCGGGCCTTCCGGCTGCTTCGCCACGCCATGATTCTCGTCGCAGTACTCCTGCTGGTCGTCGTCATCGGGATCCTGCTGGCACACGGCAGCAGCCTCCCGTAATCCCAGCTCCGCCTCACGCAATCCCAGCTCACGGAGAACAGCGGGCTCCGCCGCGTAGGGGCGTCTGGTTCGGGGCACCACGGTGCACGAGGAGGATCGCCATGAGCTCAACTCCGATCGCCGATCATGCGCTGCTGTCCTTAGCCTGCTGCTACGGCAAGTGCAGGGCGTCACCGGCCTGGTAGAGCTGGCCATGGAGTGCGGACGGATTGCCTTCGGGCTGCACTACGGCCAGCCCGGCGACACTCGCAACAGCACCGACGGGCTGGAAGGCCGGGAGGGCACCTTCGTGCTCTGCACCTTATGGCTGGCCCACGCCCTGGCCCTGGCGCACCAGCCGACGAGGGCACGGCAGGTCTTCGAGCGGGCGCTCAGCTACGTCAGCGACGTCGGCCTCCTGGCTGAGGAGGTCGACCCGGCCACAGGTGAGCTGCTCGGCAACTTCCCCCCGGCATTCAGCCACATCGGGCTGGTCAACGCGGCCTGGGCCATCTCCGAGGCCGAGCGCCATCTCCGAGGCCGAGCGGCAGTCCGATGCCGCCCCGGCCGGCTCACTCGAGGACGGACGGGCGGCTAGGGTCGCGGGCTCCGAGGAGCGTGACCGCCGCGAGGCCGGCGGCGAACAGGCCGTACGCGCAGAGCGCACCGCCGACGTCGTGCGGCGGCCGGGCTGGCCAGATCCACGGGGTGGTCCAGCCCCCGGCGAGCGCACCCTCGGTGACCAGCAGGTAGGCCATCGGGCCGATCCAGGCGAACGCGCCGCCGAGCACGGCCGCGGCCAGCAGGCCGGTGCCGGTCATCCCGGCGAGGTTGCGGAGCAGCGCCAGGGTGCCGCCCGGAAGGAGCCCGCCGGCGGCCCCGGCCGCCAGCGCGCCAACGGCGGCAGCGGTGAGCAGCAGCGCCCCGGCCAGCCGAAGGTAGGGCAGCCAGCGGCCGGTGGCCCGTTCCGGCTCGCCGAACGGGCCGTGGGTGGTGACCGCGATAGCCGCGGCCGCCCCGGTCTCGGCCACCAGCGGCACCAGATCCTGAGCCGCCGGGCCGCCGGCCACCGACCAGTGCCAGTACAGCGCGGCCCACAGCAGCACGGCGGGACCGGCCAGCAGGCCGAGGGCGGCCGCGGCCCGGCGGCTTTCCAGGTACAGCGACGTCAGGCGCAGCGAGGCGACGGCGCGTCGGCTTGCGACGCTGGCCGCGGCGGGTCCCGGTGGCGGCGTGCGGACTCCTGCTGCGGTCATGGCAGCTGCGCCAGGGGGAGGAGACCTGCCTGGAGCGCGGGAAGGTGGGAGGCGAGCCAGGCATGCCGGGCCGCGGGCGATAGCGCGGCGAGCCGCCGGGCCGCGGCATAGACCGGCCCGGTAGCCCGGCCTGGCCCGTGCCCGCCTGCCGAGTGGACCGTGGCCAGCGCCCAGGACGGCAGCCCGAGCGAGGCGAGCATTCTGGGCTGCCGGGCGAACG
>Ga0307373_10001382_pt1 | contig 45519 bp, 35 predicted proteins | sample OX2MG_FD_202534 | JGI IMG/M metagenome (GOLD analysis project Ga0307373, IMG submission 202534) | Soil microbial communities from Risofladan, Vaasa, Finland - OX-2 | ecosystem: Environmental > Terrestrial > Soil > Coastal area > Acid sulfate soil | place: Finland: Risofladan, Vaasa | collected...
GCGCTGGTCGGGTCCACCGTCGAGGTGCTGGTGGAGGGCCACGGGGCTGACGACGGCCGTGCCTACGGCCGCAGCCGCCAGGGCCGGGTCACCTGGCTCGCCGCTCCGGCGGCGGTCGGCGAGCTGGTGGTCGCGACCGTGCGGGACGCCACCGCCTGGCAGCTCGTCGCCGCGTGACCGCGGGCGACCGGCCCCGCTCCGGGGAGGCGGTGACCCCGGCGGTGGCCCAGTACCGCCTCGCCAAGGCCGACCATCCCGACGCCATCCTGCTCTTCCGGCTGGGTGACTTTTACGAGATCTTCGGCCCCGACGCCGAGCGGGCGGCGCCGATCCTGCAGGTGGCGCTGACCTCGCGTGACTTCGGCCGCACCGGCCGGATGCCGATGTGCGGCGTGCCCCACCACAGCGTGGACGGCCACGTCAAGCGGCTGCTGGACGCCGGTTGCACGGTGGCCATCTGCGACCAGCTGGAATCGGCCGCGATGGCCCGCGGGGTGGTGCGACGGGCGGTGACGCGCGTGCTCACCCCCGGAACCGTGGTGGATGCCGACCTGCTGGACGCGACCAGGCCCCGGCGCTGCGTCGCACTGGTGGTGGAGGCGGATGTGACCGGGGTGGCTGCCCTCGACGTCAGCACCGGCGACTGCATCCTCTGCGAGGTGGCGGGGGGGATGGAGGACCCCCGCCTGGTCGCGGAGCTGGAGCGCCTCGACGCCGCTGAGCTGCTGATCGGTGAGGCGCAGGAGGTTCCGGCTGGACTGGCTCCCGAGGCGGTTCGCACCCGCCGCGGCGCCAGCTGCTTCGACGCCGCCTCAGCGTTGGCCCGGGTGCGGGAGACGGTGGGATCGGGGGAGCTGGTGGCGGCCGGGGTAGGGGGGTGGCATGCGGCCCAGGTCGCTGCCGGTGCCCTCCTGGGCTACTGTGCCAGCGGGCAGCTGGCGCTCCCCGGGGGATTCCTGCGGGTGAGGGCCCAACTTCCCGAGCACACCATGCTGCTCGACCCGGCGACCCGGCGAAACCTGGAGCTGGTGGAGGCGAGTGGCCCCGGTGGCCCCTCGCTGCTGCGTCTGATCGACCGCACCCGCACTCCGGGCGGGTCCCGCCAGCTGCGAGCCTGGGTGCAGCGTCCTTTGCGCCAGCTGGACGCGATCGGGGAGCGTCAGGCGGCGGTGCGCGAGCTGCTGGCCGTGCGGGCGCAGCGGGCTGACCTGCGCGCCGCGCTGGCGGGTTGTCGCGACCTGGAGCGGCTGGTGGGCCGCTGCATCCAGCGGCTGGCGAGCCCCCGCGATCTGGCCGCGCTGCGCCAGACGCTGGTGGCCCTGCCCCCGGTGGCCACCGCGATCGGATGCCTCCGGGCACCTCTCCTCACCAGCGCGGGCGCGGTGATCGGAGCCGTCCCCGGCGACCTCGGTGCCGAGCTCCAGCGCGCGCTCGTGGACGAGGCACCTCCCAGCTCCCGCGACGGCGGGTTCATCCGCCCGGGGTACGACCCCGAGCTGGACGAGATTCGCGCCGGCAGCGAGGCCGCCCGCCGCTACATCGCCGGACTGGAAGCACAGGAGCGCGAGCGGACCCGGATCCGCAGCCTCAAGGTCGGCTACAACCGAGTCTTCGGCTACTACCTAGAGGTTCCCAACAGTCAGCGCGAGCAGCTGCCCGCCGAGTACGTCCGCAAGCAGACCCTGGTGGGGGCGGAGCGGTACCTCACGCCGCAGCTGAAAGAGCAGGAGACGATCGTCCTGAGCGCCCGCGACCGAGCCGCTCAGCGCGAGCTGGCGTGCCTCCACCAGCTCTGGGAGCGGGTGGAGGCGGCTGCAGTCCCGCTGATCGCAGGCGCCGAGGCGCTGGCGCGAGTGGACGCCCTCCAGAGCTTGGCCGAGGTCGCCGACGATCTTGGCTGGACCATGCCGGTCGTCGACGGGTCGACCCGCCTTGAGATTGAGGATGGGCGCCACCCGCTGGTCGAGGCGGCGCTGGGGCCGGGACGGTTCGTCCCCAATGACATCGACCTGGACGGCCAGGGCCCCCGCATCCTGCTTCTCACCGGCCCCAACATGGCGGGCAAGTCCACCTACCTGCGGCAGGTGGCGACCATCACGCTGCTCGCCCACCTGGGAGCGGCGGTGCCGGCGCGAGGGGCGCGGGTGGGCCTGGTCGACCGGATCTTCACCCGGGTCGGCGCCCACGACGAGCTGGCGGCGGGACGCAGCACCTTCATGGTGGAGATGGCCGAGATGGCCTCCATCCTGGCGGCGGCGACCCCGCGGTCGCTGCTGATCCTGGACGAGATCGGCCGCGGCACCAGCACCTTCGATGGGCTGAGCATCGCCCAGGCGATCTTGGAGTACCTGCACGACCACCCCGCGGTGGCGGCCCGCACCATCTTCGCCACCCACTACCACGAGCTGACCGCGCTGGCGGCCAGCCTGCGACAGCTGCGCAACCACCGGGTCGAGGTGGTGGAGGAGGGGGAGCGGCCCCACCGGCGGGTGACCTTTCTGCACCGGATCGTGCCCGGAGGGGCGGACCGCTCGTACGGGATCCACGTCGCCCAGCTCGCCGGCCTGCCCGAGGCGGTGATCCGGCGTGCCACCGGCCTGCTGGAGGAGATGGAGGCGCAGCGGCGGCTCCCCTCGGATGCGGCTCCGCGCCAGATGGCGCTGCCGCTGGCACCTCCCCACCATGTCGTTGCCGAGCTGGAGGGGCTCGACCTCGACGCCATGACCCCGCTGGCGGCGCTGCAGAAGTTGAGCGAGTGGCAGGCCCGGTCGCGCGCGGACCCGTCCGGATGAGCGGCGCTCCGACCGGCCGCATCCACGTCCTGCCGCCGGCGATCGCGGATGCGATCGCGGCCGGCGAGGTGGTGGAGCGGCCAGCGTCGGTCGTGAAGGAGCTGGTGGAGAACGCGCTCGACGCGGGCGCGAGACAGGTGTGGGTCGAGATCGACCAGGGCGGCCGCGACCGCATCCGGGTCGGGGACAACGGCGGCGGGCTGGCTCCCGATGAGCTCCGGCTCGCCTTCGGCCGCCATGCCACCAGCAAGGTGGCGAGCCTCGGCGACCTGACCCGGATCGCGACCCTGGGCTTCCGGGGCGAGGCGCTGGCGAGCATCGGGGCGGTCGCCCGAGTCGACGCCGTCAGCCGGCGGCCGGAGGACGAGGCGGCGGCCCGGGTGGTGGTGCGGTCCGCCGAGGTCGAGGGGCCGAGACCGGCGCCGGGACCGGTGGGAACCACCCTCACCGTCACCGAGCTGTTCGCCACAACCCCGGCTCGCCGGGCCTTCCTGCGCCCGCCGCGAACCGAGGGGCTGGCCTGCGCGCGTGTGCTGGCGGACTGCGCCCTCGCCGCTCCCGACGTAGTCTTCGAGCTCGTCAGCGACGGGCGGCGGGTGCTGCGCACCCCGGGCTCGGGGGAGCTCTTGGACGTGGTCCGGGCGGTGTTCGGCGCCGCCGCCGCCCGCGGCTGCCGCCCGGTGGCGGATCAGCGCGACGGATTCGAGGTGGTGGGGGTGCTGGGCGGGCCCCAGGTGGCGCGCACCAGCCGTGCCGGGCTGGTGGTGTTCGTCAACGGCCGCCGGGTCCAGCAGCGCAGCCTTCAGGCGGCGGTCGAGACCGCCTGCCGAGGCGTTCTCGAGGCCGGCCGCCATCCGCTCGCCGTCCTCGACCTCCGCTGCGACCCCAGCCAGGTTGACGTCAACGTTCATCCCACCAAGCGCGAGGTGCGCTTTCGCGACGAGCGGGCCGCCTTCCTGGCGCTCGAGCGAGCCTGCTGGACCACCCTGCACGGGGGCGGCCTCGGGCTGAGGATGGAGCTGCCTGCCCCGAACGACCCTCCGTCGGCTCTGCCGGTGACCGAGGCGACGGCGTGGGGGCTGCCGGTCGCCCCGTCCGCGGCCCGGCCGGGGGGTGACTGGCCGCTGGCGGCGACGGCGGTCGGCCCCGACCCGCAGCACCCGGAGACGCCGTTGGCGGAGCTCCACAGCTGGCGCTTGCTGGGCCAGGTCCACCACCAGTACCTGATCGCGGAGGCGCCGGACGGGCTGGCGCTGGTCGACCAGCACGCCGCCCACGAGCGCGTCCTCTACCACCGACTGCTGGACCGGCTGGAGGCCCAGCCGCCGCCCCCGCCCGACTCCGTCGGCGCGGCCGGGCTGGCGGCCGGCGGCTCGGCGCAGGGGTGGCTGATCCCCGAGCTGGTCGAGCTAGCGGCGCCGCTGGTGGCCGGGCTGAGTGCCGCCGCGCCCACCCTGGCCCGGCTCGGGATCGCGCTGGAGCCGTTCGGTGACACCACCGTCCGCTGCACGGCGAGTCCGGCCGGGGTGCGGCCGGCCCGGATCGCCGAGCTGGTGGCGGAGCTGGTGGAGGAGGCGCTGGCCGACCGCCCCGACGGCGGGGCCATGCGTCGCCACCGGCTGGCCGCGCTGGTCGCCTGCCACACCGCGGTCCGTTTCGGCGATCCGCTGGCGTCCCCCGCGGCCGAGCGCCTGCTGCACGATCTGGCGGACGCCCCGGCCTCGCTCACCTGCCCCCACGGCCGCCCCACCGTGATCCGATTGGGCGATCGCGAGCTGCGCCGTGCCTTTCATCGACCGCCCGTCTGACCGCCCCGCGCTGGTCGCGGTGGTCGGGCCGACCGCCACCGGAAAGACCCGGATCGCGGTCGAGCTGGCGCTGCGGATGGACGGAGAGCTGGTCAACTTCGACTCGCGCCAGGCGATCGCCGAGCTGACCGTGGGGGTGGCCAAGCCGGATCCCAGCGAGCTGCGCGGGATCATCTGCCACGGCCTCGACTGGCGCCACCTCGGCCAGCCCTACACGGTGGCGGACTTCGTGGACCGTGCCCAGCAGACTCTGGGCGCGATCGCTGGGCGCGGGCGCTTGCCGATCCTGGTGGGTGGCACCGGGCTGTACCTTCGGGCGCTGCTCCAGGGATTCGACTTCGGGTCGGTGCCACCGGTGCATCCGGTCACTCAGGCCACCGTCGCTGGGTCAGCCCGGACCGGGTCGCTCGCGGACCGGCTGGCCGCCGAGCTCAGCTGGATCGACCCCGCGCGCGCCGCCCGCACCGACCGGCACAATCCCCGCCGCCTGGTGCGAGCGCTGGAGCTGGCTCGGGGAGGGAGCCAGCCCCGACGCGCCGACACCCCGTGGCCGGCCGTCTGGGTCGGTCGGCAGCTCTCGGCGGGGGCTCTGCGCGAGCGGATCGAGCGCAGGTGCGCAGAGCTGGTGGGCCCGGACCTGCTCCTCGAGCTGGAACGGCTCTGCGCCGCCGGAGTCGACCAGGGGGTGCTGGCCGACGCCGCGATCGGCTATCGCGAGGCGCTCGACTGGCGCGCTCGGCGCTGCGGACGCGAGCAGGCGGTGGCGCGGGTGACGCAGCGCACCTGGCGGTACGCCCGGGGCCAGCGGACCTGGTTCCGGCGCGAGCCCCAGGTGCACTGGGTCGGCGATGATGACGCCGACGAGGCAACCGTCCTGGCCTCGGCGGTGGACGAGGTGACCCGGGGGCTCGCAGGCGCGAGTCCCAGCAGGTGGGGGTGATCATGCCGGTGGGGCAGCGGCGGGCGGGGCTCAGCGAGGTGCCCGAGCGCGCCTTCCTGCTCGGGTGGGTCGCGGGGGATGCCGGCGTGCAGTCGCTCGATCCTGAGATGGACGAGCTGGCCGAACTGGCCCGCACCGCGGGCGCCGAGGTGGTCGGCTCGGACGTCCAGCGGCGTGAGCGTCCCGATCCCGCCCTGTTCTTTGGGCGGGGCAAGGTCGAGGAGCTGGGTGCCCTGCGGGCGGAGCTGGCCTTCGATCTGCTGATCGCCAACGAGGAGCTCAGCCCCCGGCAGCAGCGAAACCTGGAGCAGGAGCTGGAGGTGAAGGTGCTCGATCGCACCGAGCTGATCCTGGACATCTTCGCCCAGCATGCCCGCACCCGCGAGGGACGTCTGCAGGTGGAGGTGGCGCAGCTCCGGCATCTGCTCCCCCGCCTCACCGGCGGCCGCGACCTCTCACGTCTCGGCGGTGGCATCGGCACCCGCGGACCCGGCGAGCAGAAGCTGGAGGCCGACCGACGCCGGATCCGCACCCGGCTGCGCCAGTTCGATCGCGAGCTGAAGGAGGTGCGGGGGGAGCGGGCGCTGCACCGCGAGGGCCGCGCCCGCCGCTCGCTGCGCACGGTGGCGCTGGTCGGCTACACCAACGCGGGCAAGTCCACCCTGCTCAACCGCATGACCGCGGGCGGCGCCGAGACCGAGCATCGCCTCTTCGCCACGCTCGACCCGCGCACCCGGCTGCTGCGGCTGCCGGGTGGGCTGGACTGCCTGCTCACCGACACCGTCGGGTTCATCCAAAAGCTACCGCACGACCTGGTCGCCGCCTTCCGGGCCACGCTTGAGGAGGTGGGCAGCGCGGACGTGCTGGTGCACGTCCTCGACGCCGGCCAGCCGCGCGCCGAGCAGCAGCTGGAGACGGTGCATCAGACCCTGGGCGAGCTTGACGCCCTGGACCGCCCGCGGATCCTCGCGCTCAACAAGGTCGACCGCCTCTCGGTGGGCGCCCGCAGCCGGCTTCAGATGGTCCCGTGGGACGGGTACGCGGCCGCGGTGGCGGTCAGCGCACTCACGGGTGAGGGCGTGGAGGATCTGGGGGCAGCGCTCGCCACCCTGCTCGCCGAGCCGCTGGAGCGGCTCGAGGTGGTGGTGCCCTACACCGATCCCCAGAGCCTGCTGCGCTGGCGACGGTACGGTCGGATCGAGCACGAGGAATACACCGACCGGGGGGTGCATGTGGTCGGACGGGTGCCTCCCGGGTTGGCTCGATCGCTGCTCGGGGAGGATGCCGAGGACCCTCTCGCGGGGGGGGACGCACGCGGCGTGCCGGGGGATCCCGCTCGGGCTCCTCGGCCGCGGGGCTGATCGGGACCCGACACGGCGGGGTCGCGACCGCGGCACCGGCACGCAGGCCGATCCCCCGCTGCGCGGCGCCCGCCTAGCGGTCGGCTCGACCGGTCGGCGGCCGGGTCCGCCCGCGACGGAGCCGGTGGGTGATCCAGCCGCCGGTGGCCCTGTGGCTGGGTTCGGCGCCGCCCGGTCCCTCGGACCCCGACGCCGGCCAGGCGACCGCGAAGCGCGCCCCGCCCCCGTCGCGGGTTGTGACCTGCCAGCCGCCGTGGGTGGCACCCACCACCGCATCCGCGATGGCCAGCCCGAGACCCGCCCCGTCTCCCCTCGGGGTGGCCCGGTGGAAGCGGTCGAAGATCCGCGGCAGCTCGGCGTCAGGGATGCCGTCGCCGTCGTCGCTGACCGCCAGCTCGACCCGTCTCCCCTCCACCGCACCCACGTGGAGGCCGACCCGGGAGCGGGCGTGGCGACAGGCGTTGTCCACCAGCACGCCCACCAGCCGGTCCATCCAGGCCACCGGCACCGTCACCAGCAGCACCCCCTCGGGCGCGTCGACCGCGAGGCTGACGCCGCGCGCTGCGGCCAGGGTGGCGAACCGCTCGGCCGCCAGCTGGGCAACCGTCACCAGATCGAGGACGGCGGGGGTCGGCGGCCTCGGTTGGGCGTCGAAGCGGGCGAGCCAGAGGAGGTCCTCGACGATCCGGCGCATCCGGGTCAGCTCCTGGCTCACGCGCACCAGCGAGGCGCGCAGGTGTCGGTCGTCTCCCGCGAGCGCCAGATTGGTCTCCGCCTGGATCACCGTCAGCGGGGTGCGCAACTCGTGGGAGGCGTCGGCGGTGAGCGCGAGCTGGCGCTGGCGCATCCGCTCCACCGGGCCACCCACCCGGCTGCCGACGGCGAGCGCCCCGAGGAAGACGAGCAGTAGCAGCAGCGGCCCCACCACCAGCTCGGCGGTGACCAGGTCGCCCATCAGCCCGCTGACCGGCGCCAGGCTGGTGCCGACCACGACGCGGCCGGTACCAGGTCGCCGCCGCCCGATCAGGCGGAACAGGGTGCCCGCGACATCGGCGGTGGCCGGCGCCTGCACCCGGCACAGGGTCGATGGCAGGGCGGGGACGGCGCCCACCCGGCGGCAGCCGCCGCCGGGGAGGACGACCCAGGCGAAGATGGGCTGGTCGAAGTCCGGGCGGGGGGCGGCGTCGACGATCCGGGGAGCTCCGGTGGTCCCCCCGTGATCGACCCACTCCTGGAGGCGGTGGTCGACCGCCCCGATCAAGAAGTTGCTGACCAGCACGTCGGTGGCGGTGAGGACGGCAGCCAACCCGACCGCAACCAGAGCCGTCCCCACCCAGGCGGTCCGGAGCGCGTGCCGTCGCAGCGCGCGGCTGGGACCGCCGATCATTCGGCAACCAGCCGGTAACCGGTCCCGCGAACCGCGAGGATCGCGACCCGGGCGTCGCCGCCCAGCTTGGCCCGGAGCCGAGCCATGTGCGCCTCCATGGCGTTCCAGGTCGCCTCGGCCCCGGGCCAGGCGTGCTCGGCGATGCTCTGACGGGTGACGACAGCGCCGGCTCGCCGGATCAGCAGCTCCAAGATCGCGTACTCCCGGGGGGTGAGTGCGACCAGCCGCTCGCCACTGCGGACCTCACGGGTGGCGGGGTCGAGCTGGAGGCCGGCCGCGCGCAGGGTGGGCCCGGGGCTGGCGGTGCCGCGCCGCAGCAGCGCCCGCAGGCGGGCCAGCAGCTCGCCGAAATCGAAGGGCTTCACCAAGTAGTCGTCGGCACCGGCGTCCAGGCCGTGGATGCGCTCGCCGGCGGTGTCGCGGGCCGTGAGCAGCAGGATCGGCACTCGGCAGCCCCGCCGCCGCGCGGCGATGATCACCTCCAGTCCGTCCCCGCCGGGCATGCGCCAGTCGAGGATGGCCGCGGCGTAGTCGCCGACCTGGAGCCGGTGGAGGGCCTCGTCGCCCCGGTCGGCAGTGTCGACCAGGTAGCCGCTCTGGACCAGCCCCCGGACCAATACCGATAGCAGCGCCGCGTCGTCCTCGGCCACCAGCAGTCGCATGGTCACCACCCTACGTCCTTCGCACGCGCGGCTCACCGCGCGTGGGACCGTCCGTCCCCGGCAGCTCCGTCAGGCTGGCGTCAGGCGCGGGGGGGACCATGGGCGGATGCGTCCCCCTGCCTCCGTGTCCGGGTCCTCCCCCGGGCCCGGGCGGTCCGCCGCCGGCCGGCGCTCGCTCCGGGTCCCCCGAACCTGGGGATTTCGGGCGAGCGATGCGATCCTGATCGTGCTCGGCAACGGGGTCGTGATCATCGGCATGTGGCTCCGGCACGGGCAGATCGCCCACCTCACCAGCTGGGCGGCGGTACTCACCGCCGCCGGCCAGATCACCGCCCTGCTCGGGACCTACGCGGCCTTGGTCCAGGTGGTGCTGATGTCGCGCAGCCCGTGGCTGGACGACCTCTTCGGGATCGATCGCATCACCCACTGGCACCGCTGGCTGGGCTTCGCGACCGTCGACCTCATCTGCGCCCATGTGGTGTTCAGCACCGCCGGATTCGCGATCGCGGACGGTCGCTCCTTCCTGGGCCAGACCGGAGTCTTCCTGCGCACCTATCCCTACATGCTGATGGCCTATGTGGCGGCCGGCCTCTTCATCCTGATTGCCGTGGTCTCGGTGCGGGCGGCGCGGCGGCGGCTCTCGCACGAGAGCTGGCACTTCATCCATTTCTATGTCTATCTGGCGATCGCGCTCAGCTTCGGCCATCAGCTCGCGTCGGGCAGCGACTTCCTCCACGATCCGGTGGCGCTCGGTTACTGGGTCTCGCTCTATGCGGTGGCCGTCTTGCTGATCCTGACCTTCCGCGTGATCATCCCGACCCGGATGGCGCTGCGGCATCGGCTCCGGGTCCAGAGCGTGGTGACCGAGAGCCCCGAGGTGGTCTCGGTCTACATCACCGGCCGCAGCCTGGCCGACCTGCCGGTGCGGGCGGGGCAGTTCTTTCGCTTCCGGTTCCTGCGCCGAGACCTCTGGTGGCAGGGACACCCCTTCTCGCTCTCGGCGGCTCCCAACGGCGAGGCGCTGCGGATCACGGTCAAGCGGGTGGGGGACTTCACCACCACCCTGGGCGGCATCCGGCACGGCACCCGGGTGGTGCTGGAGGGCCCCTACGGCCTGTTCACCACCGTCCGGCGCCACCGGCCCCGAGCGCTGCTGATCGCGGGCGGCATCGGGATCACGCCGCTGCGGGCTTTGATCGAAGAGATGCCGCCACGCCGGGTCAAGCCGGCGGCGGCCCGTTCCGGCGGGACCTCATTCACGCTGCTGTACCGCGCCCGATCCTGGGAGGATGTCGTTTTCAAGTCGGAGCTGGACGAGCTGGTGGCGAACCGGGGAGGGGAGCTCCGCTACCTGGTCGGGCGCCGAGGCGAGGACATCAGCCGGGAACCGCTGGCCCCGCAGGCGCTGATCGCCGCCGTCCCCGACATCCGCGACCGCGACATCTTCGTCTGCGGCCCCAAGCCGATGGTCGAGGCCGTGCTCATCAGCTTGCAGACCCTCAACGTCCCCCGCCGCCAGATCCACGTCGAGCGCTTCGCCTTCCTCACCTGAGGTGTTCCTGATGCCCCTTCGCGCCGGTGCCACGCTCGCCGCCACGGTGGTGGCGGTGGTGCTCCTATTCAGCTTCCGCACCCCGCCGGCGGCTCCCATCTCTCTGGGAACCCGTCCCTCGTCGGGCTCCACCGCGACCCCCAGCGTCACCCCGACGCGGACCCCGTCCGGGGCCCCGCCGGCCGGTGGGCCGACGCCGACGCCCGCGCCAACCTCGGCGGCCACCCCCACCGCGGCGTCCACACCGACACCCGCCGGCCGGACCCGGATGGCCGATGGCACCTACACCGGCCAGCCGGTCAACATCTACTACGGCAACGTGCAGGTCAAGGTGGTGGTCGCTGGAGGCAAGATCGTCACGATCAAGCCACTCCAGTTCCCCAATGACAATCCCCAGTCGTCCTACATCAATTCGCAGGCGCTGCCGCTGCTCCGCCAGGAGGTGCTCCAGGTGCAGAGCACCCGGATCAACGGCGTGAGCGGAGCGACCTACACCAGCTACGGCTACTACGAGTCGCTCAAATCAGCGCTAAAGCAGATCCCCGCCTGACCGACCCGCTGGGGGCGACCGGTGCCCCTCCCACGGGGCCGACCTCGGCGACGGTACGGGCCGAGCCGGTGATGGGGACGGTGATCACGGCGGAGCTGCGGGCTCCGGGGGTGCCGGCTCCCGTCCTCGACGCGGTCTTTGCGTGGTTTCGCGAGGTGGACCTCGTCTTCAGTCCCTTCCGGCCCGACAGCGAGATCAGTCGCCTCGGCCGCGGCGAGATCGGGGAGGCGGCGTGCCGGCCCGAGGTGCGCGAGGTGCTGGGCCTGTGCGCCGAGGTCGAAAGCCGCAGTCACGGGTGCTTCGACATCCGGTGCGGGGGCACGCTCGACCCCTCGGGGCTGGTCAAGGGCTGGGCGGTGGAGCGGGCGGCGGCGATGCTGGTCGCGGCCGGCGCCCGCGATTTCCTGCTTGACGGCGGCGGCGACATCGTGGTCCGCGGCCGTCCGGCGCCGGATCAGCTCTGGCGGGTGGGGATTCGCCACCCCGAGCGGCCCGACCAGCTGGCCGCGGTGGTGGCGACCGGAGACCGCGCGGTGGCCACCAGCGGGACCTACGAGCGCGGGCCGCACATCCTCGACCCTCGCACGGGCAGGCCGCCCGTCGGCCTGCTCAGCATGACCGTGGTCGGGCCCAGTCTCACCTACGCCGATGCCTTCGCCACCGCTGCCTATGTGATGGGAGAGCCCGGCACCATCTGGGTGGGCGGGATCCCCGGCTATGACGCCCTGGCGATCACGGCCGACCACCGCACGGTGTGGACCCCCGGGATGGATGGGCTGCTGGTGCGCGGTTGATGACCCCCCTGGGAGCGGCCGGGCAGGACCACATGGCCGCCACGCGCCCCGGCAACTCCAGCCCCCTGCGGGGCTGAGGTCAGGCCCGGGCCCTCAGGCGAGGACGCGGAGGACGGCGACCACCTGGCCCTCCACTACCAGATCCGTGGAGAAGATCGGCTCCATCGCATCGTTGGCCGGCTGGAGACGGGCGCGTCCAGCCTCCCGGTAGAGGCGCTTGACCGTGACCTCGCCCTCGCCCGTGGTCGGGTTCTCCAGGCGGGCCACTACGATCGTCCCGTCGCGGGCGTCGCGCCCGGGTCGCACCACCACCAGGTCGCCGTCGAGAATCCCCGCCTGGATCATGCTGTCGCCGCTCACCCGCAGCGCGAAGGCGTCCTCGCTCCCGGCGATCTCGATGCCCACCGCCAGGTGGTCCTCGATGTTCTCCTCGGCCAGCACGGGCGTGCCCGCAGCCACCCGGCCCACCACCGGGATCCGCCAGGCTCCCCGCGCCGGGAACGGCTCGACCGTGTCCACCAGCTCGACCGTGCGCGACTTGGTCGGGTCGCGTCGAATCAGGCCGCGGGTCTCCAGGGTGTTGAGGTGGTTCTGGACCGTGCTGCTGGAGCTGAGGCCCACCGCCTTGCCGATCTCGCGGACGGTGGGGGGGTAGGCGCGGTTGCGGGCGCGTCCCCGCAGGTAGTCAAGAATCTCACGCTGCCGGGGGTGAAGGGGCGTGGGCATCCTGGATCTCCCGGTCAGAGCGCGGCCGGGCGGGACCGGCGGGCGCCACTGGCAACTCCGCCCGATGGTAGCACCGTGCTCGCCCAATTGCAAACGCCTGTTCGCGCGGGAGCGAGCCGCCGGCGGCGGCCCGCTCCGCGCTCAGCGGCAGTACCCGGTCTGGCTGAGGAACCGGCGCAGATTGCGCACGTAGGCCGCCCCGGTTCCGTCGAACCCGGGGCCGAGCTTGGCCGAGAAGTCGCCGGCTCGCTCGAGACGGGCGACCGCGATCAGGGCAGGGGCGGCGCGCCCCAGGGTGCATTCATCCGCGACCCAGGCGGGCACCACCCCGAGCACCTCGGTATGGGTGCGCAGGTCCCCGGTGATCGCGCTCCACAGGGTGCGGGCGTCGGCGGCCACGGCGGTCGGGTAGAGGCGAGTGACGTTGACGAAGCGTCCCTCGAGGTCCCCCAGCAGCAGGATGGGCGCGGCCGAGCACGCAAAGCAGGCGAAGGTGTAGGGAAACCGCCCGTCCGAGCTGAGCAGAACCAGGTGGCCGCCCACCAGCTCCGGGGCGAGCCCGCCGTTGGGGTTGTACGGGGGCATCCGACCGGCGAGGGCATTGGACTCGGTGAGAGTAGCCCGGGCGCTCAGGCGATACCCCCGAGCGCGGGCCGAGTAGGTGTAGAGGGTCGGCAGGAAGCAGCAGTGCGCCCCTCCCGTGTAGGGCTGCAGCAGCACCTCGGGGTAGGCCTCGTGGCCGAAGCGCAGCGCGCACAGCTGGTCGCCGCTGGTACTGGCGAGGATCCCTCCGCCGTTGGCGAAGCTCAGCCCGCGCAGGGTCAGCTGACGAGCCCCGTTCGCCACCACCAGGGTGCCCCCCGAGGCCATCGGCAGGCCGGTCCCGCGAGCCAGGGTGGCCTGGTAGCTGACCCGGGTCGCGCCCAGCACGGAGGTGAGCCGGAAGGACCGGCCGCCGGTGTGCACCAGGGTGTCGCGACACGCGAAGGCGGGGCCGGGCGACGCCACCGTGCGCGCGACGGCGGCGGGGACGCTGACCGCCACCGCCGCCGTCGCCATCACCAGGGCGGCGGCACCCAGCCAAAGGCCTCCGATCCGACCCCGCTGCCGTCCCCGCGGTCTAGCTCGCATGCTGGTTGCCTCCCGGGCGCAGACGTCCTCGTCGGGCCCGTGTCTGTTTCCTGCAGCCGGGGACGGGCGCTCGGTGCCGCCCCCCCTCGCTCACACAAACGCGAGCCGGACGATTTGGTTCCGTTGGAGACCGGTGCCGTCAGGGCTCCAGCTCCGCCGCGGTCTCGGCGTGGACCCGGTGGAGGAGACGGTGGATCTCCTGGGTGAGACGCAGCCGCTCCGACTCCAGGTGGTGGCGGCGGCGCTGCTGGCGGATCAGGTGCAGGGTGCCCCCGGCGGCGATGCAGGCTCCGATGTCACTGGTCACGTTGGTGTAGTTGCCGCCAATCAGCTCGGCCTTGGCGCTCACGGCGACTCCCAGCAGGGGCAGCAGGACCAAGAACACACCGAGGCCGAAGAGGACGATCACGTGCAGTTTGCTGGCGAGGATGCGGGGAACGTACTGGAGCGCCCGGTCCAAGCTGGTGCGGGGCTCGGCCAGGTCGGCCAGGGAACCGGTGTCAGTCGGTGGGTCGTCGTGGTCGTTGGGCACGGGGCGTCCTCCGGTGTGGGTCGGGGCGGTCGCCGTCCTGGCGCGGGCGGACGGCGGGGGCCGACCGTCGGACAGGGGGCGCCGTCCCGATATCATCCGACCGGTGGAGGCCCAGCAGCTCTGGATTCCGGTCCGCGACGGCATCCGGCTGGCGGCCTCCCTGTACCTGCCGCCGGGGAGTGGTGGGCCCTGGCCGGTGGTGCTCGAGGCTCGCCCCTACCGCAAGGACGATTGCACCGCCGGGGATGCCACCTGGTACCAACGCTTCGCGATCGAGGGGGATCTCGCCGCCGTGCGGGTGGACCTGCGGGGGACCGGCTCGTCGGAGGGGATCGCGGTCGACGAGTATCCGCCCCAGGAGCAGGCCGACCTGATCGACGTGATCGCCTGGCTCGCCCGGCAGCGGTGGTGCAGCGGACGGGTGGGGATGTTTGGCAAGTCCTACTCGGGGTTCAATGCCATCCAGGTCGCGATCGAGCGGCCCCCGGCCCTGGCCGCGATCGTCGCGATCTACGCCACCGATGACCGCTACACCGATGACGTGCACTACGGGGGGGGCGCGCGTCGCGGCCTCGACCTGCTCGACTACCCGACCTACATGGTGGCGATGAACGCGCTGCCGCCGGTTCCGGCGCTGGCGGGTCCCGACTGGCGCGACCGCTGGGCCGAGCGCGTGTTGGAGACCCCGCCCTGGCTGCTGCGCTGGCTCGCGGAGCCCACCGACGGGCCCTACTGGCGGCACGGCTCGCTGCGCCCGGGATACGATCGGATCGAGTGCGCGACCATGATCGTGGCGGGCTGGTCTGACGCGTACCGCAACGCCACCTTTCGCATGTTCGAAGGTCTCCAGGCTCCCCGCCGGCTGCTGATCGGCCCCTGGTCGCACATGCGCCCGGAGTCCTCGGTGCCGGGTCCGCGGGTGGACATCGTGCCCGAGCTGATCCGCTGGTGGGATCGGTGGCTGCGGGGACGGGACACCGGCGTCGACCAGGATCCGCCGATCACGATCTTCGTGCGTCGCCCGGGTCTGCCCGACCCCACCTCCGGCACTCTGCCCGGGAGCTGGCGCTTCGAGCCGGTCTGGCCTCCGCAGCGCGCGGGTTGGTGGGACCTCACGGCATCGTCGGCGGCGGTGCGGCAGGCCTCCACCTGGCTGCCGGAGGCCTCCGCCGCGGACGGCGCCGACGAGCTGACCGTCCGGGGCGACGCCGGTCTGCACGCGCCCGCGCCCGGGGCGGACGCCCCGCCGTGGGGGTTGCCCGAGGAGCAGACCCCCGAGGAGGCGCACAGCTTGGTGTACGAGTGGCCGGTCGGGGAGGGACCGCGGGAGCTGCTGGGATACGCCAGGCTGGAGCTCGAGGTGCGGGCGTCCGCGCCGATCGCACAGCTCGGCGTTCGGCTCTGCGATGTGCTGCCGGACGGCTCCTTGCTGCTGGTCACCCGCGGCGTGCTCAACCTCACCCACCGGGATTCGCACAGCGACCCGCGCCCGCTCTCCCCCGGAGAGCTGGTCCGCGTCACCTTGGAGCTCGATGCCGCCGCCTACGTGTTCGAGCCCGGACACCGGGTCCGGCTGCTGCTGATGGGGGCGGACTGGCCCAGCGTGTGGCCGCCGCCGGCGGCGGCGCGGCTGGGCGTCGTCCGGGGCACGCTCCAGCTGCGGATGCCGGTGGTGGAGGGGCTCCCCGCGATCTCGGTCCCGCCCCACTTTCCCGGGCCGCCCCTGAGCGCCTCCGGCAGCTCACCGATCCGAGCCAGCCACGAACTCCCCGCCGTCTGGCGGAGCGAGCACGATGTGGTGGGGGGGGAGACTCGCTTTGTCATCGACCACGGTGCCGAGACCACCCTGCGCTCGGGGACTCGGATCCGGGAGCGGACCTGGGGGACGGTGGCCGTCAACGCCGCCGACCCCGCCCGCGCCTGGGCCGACGCCCGAGCCCGCTTCGATCTGAGCTTCCCCGAGGCGCAGGTGGCGAGCGAGGCGCACGTCCGGGTCGACACCGACGCTGTGAATCAGGTGGTGACGATCGAGCTAGTCGTCAGCGAGGCCGGGGTGGAGCGCTGGCGTCGGCGCTGGCAGCGGAGATCCCCGCGCGGTCTGGCGTAGCCGGATCGCCGGCGCCGTCCTCGGCCGCCGGGGCCAGGTCGGGCATGCGGTCGCCCAGGTAGCGGCGCACGTCGGCGCTGAGATCCTCCATCGGGGCCAGGTAGCCGTGCCGGAAGGCTCGCGAACTCATGCCCCGCTGGACCGACTCGCAGATCGCCCAGTCCTGGCGGTTGACCAGGTCCCAGAACCCGACCGCGTCCTCGGGGTCGAAGTCGGGCCGCGCCATCGCAGTGGGATGGAACAGGAAGTCGCACACGATCTGGGTGCGGCCGGCGGCCTGTGGCCACAGGGTGAAGGCCGCCACGTGATCAGAACTGCAGCTCACCATGAGGTTGGGCAGCAGCAGTTCGCCGCGGTGGAGATCCAGCTCGTCCGGCCGCAGCCCCGGCAGGGGTGCGCGCGTGGTGGTGCCGCTGACGGTGAAGGTGGTGGTCCCGGGGCGCTGGCGAATCCCCTGGTCCCAGTCGAGGTCGGCCCCGCCGGATCTCCGGAACGCGGGCACGACGCGGCAGAGTTCAGGATGGACCGGGCCGCAGTGGTAGCACTCGTTGTAGTTCTCGACCACCACCTTCCAGTCGGCCACCACCGTGTACTCAATCCGGCAGGCGACGCGGAGGTCGGCCAGGCGGTAGCCCGCCAGGCGTCGGGCCGCCGCCGTGAAGAGGTCGGGAACCGGGGGCAGGCCGCCCGGGTGATCGCCCGGACTCAGGTGGAGGAAGAACCACCCCTGCCATTCCACCAGCCCCACGCGGCGCAGTCCGAGCCGGTCGCGGTGAGCGTCAAGCTGGGGGAGGAAGGGGGTGCCGCGGAGGCGGCCGTCGAGGGTGTAGGTCCAGCCGTGGTAGGGGCAGCGGAAGCCGCTCGCCAGGTGACCGGAGGGGCCGGGCGCGCCCGACCGGCCTGGGGCGCTGGTGGCGTCCGGCACCAGCCGCGACCCTCGGTGGCGGCACAGGTTGTAGTGGGCGCGCAGGGAGCCGTCCCGGTCGCGCACCACCACGATGCTCTCCCCGGCCACCTCCAGGACTCGATAGTCGCCGGCCCGCGGCAGCTCCTCACAGCGACCGCCGCAGAGCCACTCGCGCCAGAAAATGGCCTGGCGCTCGCGCGCGTGGTGGGCGGGGTCGACATAGGCGGCTCGGGGCAGGCTCGCCTCCAGGCCCAGCGCAGCCTCGTCGGACCTCGCGAGCGCCGGGGCCGGCGGCGGCGGGGGGGTGGTCAAGTCAGGCATCGGCTCAGTCGTCCTGGTACGCATGCGGAACTCGGATCGCCTCGCCCTGCTGGAAGCGATCGGGGCGGAAGGCGGACACGTTCACGCTGCTGGGAGCGCCGCTGACCATCTCCGCGAGCACCACGCCCACAGCGGGGGCGATTTTGAAGCCCATCCCGGAGAACCCGCAGGCCACCACCAGGCCGTCCAGCTCCGGCATCCGTCCGAGCAGCGGGTGCGCATCGGGGGTCATGTCATAGATCCCGGTGTAGCCCCGGATCAGCTCGGCCTCGCCGAGCGCGGGGACTCGGGCCGCCGCTCGGGTTACCAGGGAGGCGAGCTCCTCCAGCCCCGGCTGCTGCGGGAAGTCGTCGGGGTCAACACCTCGCGGCCCGGAGAAGTCGCCCACCAGCCAGCCGGAGCCCCCGTCCGGACGAAAGTAGGTGCGGGTGCGCGAGTCGATGCAGGCGAGTCGAGCCGGGGCCGCACCTTGGACGGGACGGACGATGGCCACGGCGTGCAGCTCAGGCTCAATCGCCACCCTGATGCCCACCGTGGCCAGCAGGCGGCTCGTCCAGGGGCCGGTGGCGCAGACCACCACCGGGGCCGCGAGTGGCCCCTGGTCGGTGTCGACTCCCGTCAGCTGGTCGCCGTGGCGCCGCAGCCCGGTGACCTGAGTGCGGGGCCGATACTCGGCGCCGAGGTCGCGTGCCCGCGCCACCATGTCGCCGGCGGCCCGGGCGCCGTCGCCGTAGGCGCCCATCGGCTCATAGGCGGCGAGAGCGACGTCATCGACCCGCCAGCCGGGCAGGAGCTGGCGTAGGCGAGCACCCTCCACCAGCTCGACGTCGGCGCCGCAGGCGCGCTGCATCGCCGCATTCTGGCGCAGGTGCCCCTCCTCGCCCGGGCCCACGAAGCGGACGAATCCGGTGTGGCGGAGGAGGCTGGGGGCGCCTGTCCAGTCGAGCCAGCCCGCGTAGAGGCGGCGGCCGAGCACCGCCAGCTCGACCTCGGGCCGGAAGGAGTAGTGCATCCGCACCAGGGCCGACGAGCGTCCGCTCATCCCCTCGCCGGCATGGCGCGCATCCATGAGCACCACCCGGCCGACGCGGCGGCGCACCAGCTCGAGCGCGACCGCACTCCCGATCACCCCGGCTCCGATGACGACAACATCGGCGGAATCGTGGCGTGGGGACGGGCTCACCCCGCGGTCGCCGGCGTCGGCCGGCGTCTCCCGCGGTCGCAAAGGACCTGGTGGGCGGAGTTGTAGCCGGGCGCGCCGGTGACGCCGCCGCCCGGGTGGGCCCCCGCCCCACACAGGTACAGCCCGGGAATCGGGGTCCGGTAGCGCGCCCACCCGGGGACGGGGCGCATCACGAAGAGCTGGTCCAGCCGGAGGTCGCCGTGGAAGATGTTGCCCTCGGTGAGCCCATAGGTACGCTCGAGGTCCAGGGGTGTCAGGACCTGGCGGGCGACGACGGTACGGGTCAGGTTGGGGGCCGCGGCCTCGAGCTTGCGCAGGGTCAGGTCGCCGAGCTCGTCGCGGCGCTGCTCCCAGTCTCCGACGCGCAGGCGGTACGGCACGAACTGCACGAAGCAGGTCATCACGTGCAGACCGGGCGCTGCCAGGGTGGGGTCCACGTTGGTGGCGACCACACAGTCGACCCAGAGTCGGTCCACATCGGGAATCTCTCCACGCTTGGCGCAGTCGTATCCCTCCTCGGCCAGCCGGGCCGGGGGTACCAGGGTGAAGAGTGAGCGTTCGCCGGGGGTGGCGTCGGGTGGCATCCCCTCAACTCGAGGCTCCGCCGAGAGGACCAGGTTGACCTTGGCGCAGGGGCCGTCCATCCGGATCGCCGCCACCGCTTCACAGAACTCGCGCGGGAGCTCGCCGGCGGGGACCAGGGTGAGGAAGGTGCGCTTGGGATCGCAGTTCGACAGCACCAGCGGGGAGTGCAGCTCGGTGCCGTCCTCGAGCTGCACTCCGGCGGCCCGGTGCCGGTCCACCAGCACCTGACTCACGGGCGACTCGAGCCGCAGTTCGACTCCTCGCGCCCGCCCCGCTGAGGCCAGCGCCTCGGTGATCGCTCCCATCCCTCCGAGCACGTGTCCGAAGAACCCCTGGACATCGTCCTCCCCTCCTCCCAGGAGGTGGAAGAGCAGCCCGAAGAGGCTGCCGGGCTGGTAGGGACCCCCGTGCTTGCCGTAGACGCTGTTGGCGAGCACGAGCGCGCGCGCGGCCTCGCTTTCGAAGTGGCGGTCGAGGAAATCCCCGAGGCTGCCGCTGAGGAACTCGATCATCGAGGTGAGGTCGGGGCCGGAGAACGAGCGCAAGCGTCGGCCGACCCGAAGCAGCTCCAGAAGCCCGCCGAGGCCGCGCCGGTCGAGGTCCGGCGGCGGCTCCAGGAAGAAGGGCTGGAGAGTGCGGGCGAGCCGCTGGAGGTCGCGGTCGAGCCGAACGAACGCGCGAGCATCGCCAGCGGAGTGCTCCGCCAGCTCAGCGGCGGTGCGCTCCGGATCCTGCCACCAGCGGATCACGCCCCGGCCGCCGAGGGGAACTTGAAGTGAAGGGCTGCAGGGAGTCATCCGCAGCCCGAACCGGGCCAGCTCGAGGTCGCGTATCACCTCCGGTCGCAGCATGGTGGCGATGTAGGAGGTGGTGGAGGCTCGCGCTCCGGGCGCGAGTTCCTCGGTGACGCAGCAGCCTCCGAGGATGCTGCGGCGCTCCAGCACTACGGTTCGCAGCCCGGCGCGGGCGAGGTACGCCGCCGCCGTCAAGCCGTTGTGACCGGCCCCGACAACGATCGCATCGTAGTCCCGCACCTCGCCTCCTCCGGAATCTGACCAGTGGTCAGACCTGGAACCGATGCGATCATGGTACAAGATCATCATGCATGATGCGACCCATTCCCATGATGCCGTCGCCGCCCCCGCAGTGATTGACTCAGGGTCAGGGCACGAAAAGGCTGAGGGGCGAGCCGGGGCCCAAACGCGGGCCCGCGGCCGCGACCACGCCGCCCGGATCCTGGACGCGGCCATCCCCCAGTTCGCCGCGGCCGGCTACGAGGGAGCCCGGGTGGAGTCGGTGGCCGCGGCGGCAGGGATGGCGAAGGGATCGGTCTTCTTCCACTTTGGCAGCAAGCGCGGCCTCTTCCTGGCGGCCTACCGGCGTGCGGCCCGCTCGCTGCCGCGCTACCTGGACGCACCGCTGGAGGTCCGAGACAGCGGCTTCTTCGGGGTGGTGCGCTACTGGCTGACCCGCACCGAGCACCTGGTCCACGAGGACTGGATTCCCTACCGCATGACTCTGCTGGGCACGTACTCCACCGACCCTGCACTGCGCCGGGACATCAACCGCTTCCTGATCATCGAGGATCCCTTCGGCACCCGGGAGCTGGTCTTGCGCGGGATCGGGCGGGGCGAGGTGCGTCGCGATCTCGACGTGTCGATGGTCAGCGCCCTGGTGGACTGGTTGATGGACAGGTTCCAGGACCAGCTGGTGACCGACGAGCTTGCACCCGGGCTGCTCTCCGGTCCCGGGGACTTCGCCGAGCGCAACCGAACCCGAATCGAGCAGTTCGTCGGGCTGCTGCGGGACGCCGTCGGCGCTAGGGAGGGTCGCAGCGCAGGCTCATCAGAGCCAGCCGGAGCCATTCCCGCTCGACCGGCTGGGTGAGGGCGCCCAGCGCCACGGCGGTGGCGAGGCGCTGAGGTGTGAACTTGCGGGCCTCGCGGGGGCGGACCCGCTGGCGCGCGCTGAACAGGCGCATGCGAAAGTAGTGCTCGCCGCGGGCCACGTGCCATCCTGGGCCGGAGGACGGGAACGTGTCGAACTCCACAAATCGGCGGCCGAGGTCGGCCTCGATTTCGGTGTCGACCAATCCGGTCTCCTCGGCGACCTCGCGTCGGGCGGCGACCTGGGAGGTCTCCCCGGCCTCGATGTGGCCCTTGGGGAGGCGCAGCTCGTGGCGGTCCGGACGCCGCAGCACGACGACGTCGCCGGCGTCCAGGACCACTCCCCCGGCTGCCTCGTAGACAGCGTGGCGCATGGCGAGCGCGGTGCGCACCGGCCCGAGTCGGTCGGTGGCACCACCCCAGCCCACCGTGACCAGTCCTGCGGACCACGCGCGGTCCAGCCCGAATCCACGGTCGACCCAGAGCACGCGGTCGGCCGGTACCGCCAGCCCGGCGATCCCACGAGCGACCGCCGCGCTGCCCCGCTCCCACGTCATGCGTGTCTCGCAGCAGATCACCACGTCGGCGAGTCGCGCCAGGCTCGCTGCCTCCTCCTGGCGCAGGACCGTCCCGGTGATCACCACGGCTGTGCGGAAGCGCGGGCGCAATCGGGCCAGGAAGCCGGCGACCTCGGTGCCGGTATGCGGGTCGGTCGGCGCGACGATCCACTCGCGGGGCGCAACCAGCACCACTGCCTGCGGTTCCCTCGCAGGCCCAGCTGGGGGGGCAGTCTCCATCAGGACAGGGTAGGTGGTGGGGGTCGCCGGGAGTGATCGAGCGCGCTCAGGGTCGCGGTTGTCATGCTTGCAGAGATGGGAGAGCTACCCAACCACGTCCGGCGCAACCGCTCCGATTGGGACCGGCGGGCGCACGAATGGGTCGAGGCGGGACGGTCCGCCTGGGCTCAGGTGGAGCCGACGTGGGGGATGTGGGGAGTCGCCGAGTCCGAGCTCGGACTGCTCCCGGCTGACTGCGCCGGTCTGGACTCAATCGAACTGGGATGCGGAACCGGGTACGTGTCAGCGTGGCTGGCTCGGCGTGGGGCCCGCCCGGTCGGAATCGACAACTCGGCTCGTCAGCTGGAGACCGCCCGGGCGCTGCAGCGGGAGTTCGGGATCGTCTACCCGCTGCTCCACGGTAATGCGGAACAGGTTCCGCTTCCGGGGGCCAGCTTCGACTTGGCGATCTCCGAGTACGGAGCCTGCCTGTGGGCGGACCCGGAGCGCTGGATCCCGGAGGCGTCCCGGTTGCTGCGCCCCGGAGGGCGCCTCGTCTTTCTGACCAACGCCCCCCTGCAGGTGGTCTGCACCCCCGACGCGCACGGGGCTTCCGCCGGGGACCGGCTGCTGCGTCCCCTCTTCGGCCTCGGCCGGGTCGAGTGGTCCGGCGAGGAGGGGGTGGAGTTCCACCTCCCCCACGGCACCATGCTTCGCCTCCTCCGCTCCTGTGGCTTCGAGGTGGAGGATCTGATCGAGGTGCGGCCCCCGGCGGGGGCGACCAGCCGACACCCGGACGCCACCCTCGAGTGGTCGCGGCGCTGGCCCTGCGAGGAGGTCTGGAAGGCGAGACGCCGCAGCTGAGCGCGGGCATGGGTCCCGCCAGAGCGGATCCAGCCGCATCCGCCGGCGCTGCCGCTTCGCCGCTGCGCGATCGGATGGCCATCGGGTGCGGCGCCCCGCAGTGATCGGGGCCACCCCGTGTGCGGCGCCCGTCGTGCCACCAGAGACCGGTTGCCGCGCCAGACCGTCCGCCCGCTCCGGGCGCTCGGATTTGCCCCCGCGGCGGGCGGTCGCTGCCTGTGGTTGAGCTAGCGACCAGGATCATGGGTGCCACTCGATGCCGTCGGAGCTGGCGGGGGAGAGGGCGCGCGGGTGGCCCTGCCCTCGATCGGGCGGCTCCGCGAACCTCGACGCGGGCGGAGGCGAGGACCCGTGCGCGTCGCCGCGCCCCCGGAGCGGGGAGGTGCGGCGGACCGGAGCACAGTAGGCATGACCTGACGGCGCCGACCGTCGAGGTGAGGCTTCCCCGGACCGGATCCGGCGGAGCTAGCGGCCGCCGTGCCCGCTTACGCGGGTGAGGGGACGACGGTGTCCACTGGCACCGAGCCCAAGCGTCCCGAACGGTAGTCGGTGAAGGCCTGGCGTAGCTCAGCCTCGGTGTTCATGACGAATGGGCCCGCCCAGGCCACCGACTCCCGGATCGGCCGGCCGCCGAGGAGGAGAAGCTCGAACTGGGGCGAGCGGCTCTCCTGGAGCGGATCCGCTGCCACGGTGAGGGTGTCGCCCTCCCCGAACGCCACCAGTTGGCCAGCTGCGAAGGCGGCGTCGGCTGGGCCGGCCGTGCCCTGTCCCGCCAGCGCGTACGCCAGAGCGTTGAAGTCCGCTCGCCACGGCACCGTGAGACGGGCGCCGGGCGCAAGGCTGGCGTGAACCAGGGTGATCGGCGTGTAGGTCACCCCGGGGCCCGCGTGCGCGCCGAGCTCCCCGGCGATGATCCGCAGCAGGGTGCCGCCGTCGTGGGACGCGACCAGGGTCACCTTCTCCGCCCGGATGTCCTGGTAGCGCGGCGCTACCCACTTCATCTGGCTGGGCAGATTGACCCACAGCTGGATCCCGTGGAACAGGCCGCCGGTCACCACCAGCTGCTCGGGGGGGCGCTCAATGTGCAGGATGCCCGCGCCGGCCGTCATCCACTGGGTGTCTCCGTTGGTGATGAGGCCCCCGCCGCCGTTGGAGTCGCGGTGCTGGAAGGTTCCGTCAATCATGTACGTGACCGTCTCGAACCCCCGGTGTGGATGCCAGGGAGTCCCCTTCGGCTCGCCCGGCGCGTACTCCACTTCGCCCATCTGGTCCATGTGGACGAACGGATCGAGCAGGGCCTGGGTGACTCCCGCGAATGCTCGGCGCACGGGGAAGCCCTCACCCTCGAGCCCCGACGGTGCGGTCGAGATGCTGGCCACGAGACGGGCGACCGTCCCGGCGGAGTCGGGGGTGGGGACGCGGGGGAGAACCAGGATGTTGTCCACGGTCACAGCGGGCATCAGCGGCACCTCGGTGTGGGGCATTTGACGACCGAGCAGGGCCCGGGGCCTGACGGGTTCTCCTCGCAGTGTAGCCCGCTGCCGAAGTGCGCGCGGGCCGGCACCGCGGCGCCCATGACGCGCCGACGCAGTGCCGTCAGAGTTGAGAGCAAGGAGACGGCACCGGCGGGCTGGCCATGACAGAGCATGATCCGGACCCGCCGGCGCCGGTGGGTCCCCGGCGAACCGGATGGCACCAGCCAGGTCGTGGTGCTGTCCGCCGCGACGCCGAACCGGCCCTCTCCGGGGCCACCGAGCTGATCGAGGGCCGGCAGCGCCAGGGCGCCTGGTTCTTCCCGTAGTCCTCTTATCCACCGCGCCCGGGGTCCTCCCGACGAGATCGTGGACCACCGCGCTGGGATCCGGTGGGGGAGATCTCACCCGGGGCACGGGTCGTAGAGGGATCCGTCCCGGCCACCGCTTCGAGACTGCCCACGACTCCGCGTGATCGCGGGGCCGCTGAGATGCCGGTCGGCGTGTCCGTCAGCACCGGAGATGTGGCACCGCGTGAGGGGATCGCCGTCGGCGGGTACCAATGCCTGGGCACGGCCGAGCTCCGCCCAGTTGTCGCCGGCCGCGGGTGGTCCGACGTCCACTCCCATTCCCAGAGCGGCAACCGGGTGCTCGATGGGGGCGACGCCAGCCCTTACGAGGTGGCGAGGTCGGTCGAGCGCGCGATCGCCGACGGGATCGGACTCGGAGTCCTCTGCTCGGTCCGCACCGCCCGCGAGCTACGTGCCACCGCGGCCGGCAACCCCTGCGGAGGCACGGCTGCGGTCGGATCCCGGTTGCCGGCGAACTTCCTCATCGTCTACCAGTGGTGTCCCGGCGGCGTCCTCGCGGGGCCTGCCCTCGGTCCATACTTCAAGCGGGATCTCCAGTTGGCGGTCCCCGCCCGGAACTGGAACACCGTCCCCGTGCTCGACCGGCTCAGCCGCTGATGCTTCCGCCTCAGCCGGCAATGCCAACGGTGCCGACCCAGTGGATCCAGCCACTCGCCGCGGGCATGAGAGCGGCGGCGAGGACGACCCCCACGACCAGGCCGCCGAGGACAACGCCCTGGCGGCCCACCCGACCGCGGGGGAGAGCATCGACTCGGCGCCAGTCGGCGAGGGCGAGTCCGGGGAGGTGCCACAGGTACGCGAGGACGTGCACCGACATCGCCATGAACCACAGCACAAACGACGCCTTATGGAGGAAGAGGAGCAGGCTCGGTCCGGGCGGAACCGCGAGCAGCCCCACTCCACTGCCGAGCAGCGCCGCCGTCAGCGCGACGAGTGCGGGGGCCAGCAGCCGCAGCAGGATGGCCGGTGGACCTCGCCGCCGGTACCCTGGGGCCCCGAGGTAGTAGCGAACCGCCCGGTAGCCGACGCTGGTGAGCTTCAGGCCGGTCAGCGGAAGCAGCACCAGACCAATGAACACGTGGAGCGGGAACAGCACCCGCAGAAACGCCACGGTCGCACCCTCCGCCGCCAAGAGCAGGAGCAGGACCAGTGCGAGGGCCGCGGTGAGCCGCTCGTTCCCGCGCACGCCGTCGCGGACGGCGTGCGCGGGAGCTTGAGGGGTCGGGGCAGAGGTGGGCATTGAGAAGAGGGGGACGCGGGCAGGCCGGCCAGCGGAAGCGTCGCATCCTTTCTACCACGCGTGTGTGAACCCGCCAGGCGCATGTGCGAACTCGGCGGGGCAGGCCCCGGGTCGGTACGAAGCGGCGACGGCGGCCGATGAGAAAACTCTCATCCCCACGTCACCCACATGCCATCCATCCATGCCAGCCTCGGGTCAGCGGCTGGGTTCTCACCAGCCGGACATCCAAGGTGAGCGTGTGATCCGTCTTCGATCGGCCGACCTTGGGCTGGTCCTCGCGACCGCTGGTGCGCTCGCGACCACCACGGTGGCGATGGTGCTCGCCATGCAGGTGGGGCAGACGCGGCGGGTGCCTGCGCCCGCTTCCATCATTCTCGTGGCCGGTGCCGTCGACCGCCCCGCCCCAAGGCTGGCCTCCGACGGTCGACCATCTCGCGGGGCTGGGACCTCGGCGGCGCGGGTCCCGGAGAGGGTCGCGCCGGCCGTCGCGGGCGCCGGCACGCTCCACGTTCTCCAACTCCAGATCGTGGGCGCGACCCGGCCGGTCTCGGAGATCGGTGACGACGCCGACCCCGCCGGCCGCGACACCGGCGACGCAGCACCCACGCGGCAGGTGGCGCGCCCTCGGCCCCGGAGTCGCCGCCTCGGCCGTGCCCGGGTGACATCCGGGCCTGGGCCAGCTCCCACCCCGAGCCCGACCCGGTCGGCCAGCCTCGCCCCAGGTGGCCCCGGTGTGCCGGGCCTAGTCGGCGAGACCAAGACTCTCCTCGGGGGCACCTTGGCTACGCCCACGGTGACCGCCCTGGGGCAATCGTCCGGTGCAGCGGTGAGACCAGACGCCGCGGGGAGTTCGCGGTCCGCCACCGCTATCGGAGACGTCTCCGTGCTCCCGAGCCCCAGCGGAGATGGGTGAGGCCGGACCACCGGGCCCTGGCCCCGTCCGCCCCAGACAGCGTGCGTGTCACACTCAGTTGGATGACGGTGCGGGCGAGACCGGGATGGCCGACATCGCGGCGGCGCGGACCCGGGTTGATCGCCAGGCTTCTGGCGCTCTTCGCACTGGTCTTCACGCTGGCGATGGGGGCCGTGCTCGTGGTGGTGGCGCACACGGTCTCCGCGAGCCTCTCCCGCGGAGTTACCTCGACTCTGGTGGATGAGACTCAGGAGTTCGCGCAGGCGGCCAGGAGTCGACCCCTGGCTGTTCCGGTCGACCGATTCGCCGTCGCCTATCTGCGCACCCGGGCGTACCCGGGCGGAACCGTCGCCATGGTGGCGATCTCGGCCACCGATGCCTTCGGGACCGTCGGGTCCGCGTCGCTCCGGGCGGTGGTGCCGATCCGAACCTGGCTCGCTAGCCCTCCGCGGCACTCCCAGCAGGTGACCGTGCACGTCGGCACCACCGCCTTCCAGGTTCTGGCAACCCCCCTGGTGGAGCACGGCCAACGGCTGGGCACCTTCGTGGTGGCCGCGAATCTATCGTCGGTCCAGAAGCAGGCGACCACCATGTTGCTGGCCACCCTGGCGCAGGCGGTCGCTGCCCTGGCAATCGCCATGCTGGCCGCCTACCTGGTGCTCCGACGGGTGCTGCGGGTGGTCGGGCGGGTGAGCACCACCGCGGATGCCATCGGTCGCGAGGACCTCAGCCAGCGGTTGGATCCGGTCGGCGGCCATGACGAGCTCAGCCATCTGGTGGCCACCTTCAACGCGATGCTGGGGCGGCTCGACGCGAGCTTCCTGGGACAGCGCCAACTGCTCGCCGATGTCTCGCATCAGCTCCGCACGCCCCTCACCGTGATCCGAGGCCACCTCGAGGTCCTGCGCCGCACCGGCTTCGCCGACCAGGCTGAGGCGGCCGAGACCATCGACCTTGTCCTCGACGAGTTGTCTCACACCGCCAGCCTGGTGGGGGATCTGATGCTGCTAGGCCGGGCGCTGGAGCCCGACTTCCTCGACCTCAGCCCGATCCCGATTCGGGCTCTGCTCGACGACGCCTTCGTCGCGGCGCGCGCCCTGGCTCCCCGGCAGTGGCAGCTGGACCTGCGCACCGATGCGGTGGTCAGAGTCGACCGGACCAAGCTGCGCGGCGCCATCCTCAACCTGCTCGAGAATGCGGTCGCGGCCACCCGCCCCGAGGAGTCCATCACGCTTGCGGCCAGCCTGGCGGGTGCTCCCGGTCACGAGATCGTGATCGCGGTCTCCGACGGTGGCCATGGAATCGCCGCGGCCGAGCAGGCGTCCGTGTTCGAACGCTTCCGGCGCGGCCGGGATGGCTCGGGCCGTGGTGCTGGTCTCGGTCTCTCTATCGTGCGGGCAGTGTCGGAGGCGCACGGGGGCACGGTGGCTCTGGCATCGACGCTTGGGATGGGTACGACTGTGAGCATCACGCTGCCGGCCACATGCCGTGTGGTCGAGGGGGCGGACGCGAGCCAGGAGGCGGTCCACGCACATTCTGATCGTTGAGGACGACGCCCGGATCCAGACCTTCCTCACCAAGGGCCTGAAGGCCGAGGGCCACGCCACCACGCTGGCGCACGACGGTGACGAGGCACTCGGACTGGCGGCCAGCTTCGGGGACGAGTTCGATCTGGTGCTGCTCGACCTCGGGCTGCCGGGAACGGACGGCCGCGAGGTGCTGCGCCAGCTGCGAGCCGATCATCCCAAGCTGCCGGTGGTAATCCTCACGGCCCGTGACGAGGTCGCCACCAAGGTGTGGGGCCTGGATGCCGGGGCCAGCGACTACATCACCAAGCCATTCGCGTTCGCGGAGCTGCTGGCGCGGCTCCGGGCGGCACTCCGCACCCAGGCGCCAGGTGCCCCCGAGATGGTCACCGGCGACCTTCGCCTGGACCCCGCGACGCGGACCGCCTGGCGGGGGGACCGTCGGATCGAGCTCGCGCCCCGGGAATGGTCCCTGCTGGACTACTTCGCGCACCACCCTCGCCAGATCCTCTCGCGCAGCCAGCTGCTGAGCCACGTGTGGGACTTGGACTTCGACCCGGGCAGCAACGTCGTTGACGTCTACGTCGGCTACCTGCGGCGCAAGCTCAACCTCCCGGGGCGGGTGCCGCTGCTGCAGGCGGTGCGAGGAGTCGGGTACCGCTTGGTCCCCCCCGATGAGGATGGCGATCCGAGCGGGTGAGTCTATCGGCGAGGGGACGGCGAGTTGGTGTCGAGGGTGCTGGTGGGCCACCCCGCGTGAGCCAACTCTCATCAGCGGCTTAGTGCCGGCTCATGCGCGTCCCCCATTGTCGGGGTCGCGGGTGCGTCGCGGTGGCCTGCCGGGCCGGTAGCAAGCGCTGGCCCCGCCAGCTGCTGCGAGCTCTGCGCCACAGTCCCGCCGCTCGCGCGTCACCCTGGAGGAAGGGGCATGCCGCCCACGTGCATGGTCACCGGCTCGGCCGGATTCATCGGCTCACGACTCGCCTCCCGCCTGCTCGCGGATGGGTGGCGGGTGATCGGCGTCGACGCCTTCACCGATTCCTATGATCCCGCCGAGAAGCGGGCCCGAGCCACCGACCTCGCCCGTCATCCCGGCTATCGGCACCTGCCGCACGACCTCGCCACCCTGTCCCTAGCAGGCTCCCTGGAGGGGGTCTCGGCCGTGTTCCACCTGGCCGGGCGCGCAGGCGTCCGCGACAGCTTCAGCTTGACCTCAGCGTATCTCCACGACAACGTTGCCGCCACCGAGCGCCTAGTCCGTGCCGCCCAGCGGGCTCCCTCGGTTCGTCGGCTGGTGTACGCATCCTCCTCGTCGGTGTATGGCGACGCGGCCCTGCCATTCCGCGAGGACGTCGAGGCGGCGCCGATTTCTCCGTACGGACAGACCAAATTGGAGGCCGAGCAGTGCTGCTTGGCGGCGTCGGGGGATTCACTCGAGACGGTCGCGCTCAGATACTTCACCGTCTACGGTCCCGGACAGCGCCCCGACATGGCCCTGCGCCGATTTGCCGAGGCCGCGTTGGCCGGAGGGACTCTCCATCTCTTCGGGGATGGCAGCCAGAGCCGAGATTTCACCTTTGTCGACGACATCGTGGAGGCCACCCGACGGGCACTCGATGCACCGGTAGCAGGCCTCGCCGTCAATGTCGGCGGGGGATCGCGCGTGACCCTGACCGAGGTCGTCGCGCTGCTCGAGGAGATCCTGGGCGGCCCCGTAGCAGTCCGCCGGGAGCCGTTCGCGCAGGGCGATGTCCGGCACACCGTCGCCGACCGCACCCGGGCGAGCACCCTGCTGGGATTCCAGCCCGAGGTCGCCTTCCGCGACGGACTCGCTGCCGAGGTCGAGTGGCTTCGCAACCGGAACGCCGACGTTGGGCGCTCGGCATGAGCCGGCCGCCGCGTACCGCCCTGCACAGTGTGCTGCTCTACGCCCACGACACCTTCGGGCTCGGCCACCTGCGCCGCAGCCTCGCCATCGCGGGCTACCTCGGCGAACGCTGGCCCGGGCTGCAGACGGTCCTGCTCACGGGCTCTCCGGTGGCAGAGCGGTTCGCGGTGGGACGAGGGATCACACTGGTGCGGCTCCCGCCGGTGGTGAAGGTCGGTCCGAACGACTACCGCCCGCGCGACCCGGCGTGGTCGCCGGGATTGGTGCGGCGCACGCGCACCGCGATCATGATGGATGTCGCGAGTCGGCTGCGGCCCGACGTCTTCCTGGTGGACCACGCGCCTCAGGGAATGCGCGGAGAGCTGCTTCCCGTGTTCGCCGCGCTGCGATCTCGCTCCCCCGCAACCCGGATCGTTCTCGGTCTGCGCGATGTGGTCGACGATCCCCAGGTGGTGCGACGGACCTGGAGCGATCAGGGAGTGTACGACACCCTGGCCAATGTCTTCGATCGCATTTTGGTCTATGGCAGCTGCGAGATGCTGGACGTGGTTGAAGCCTACGCCATCGCTCCCGCCACCGCCGCCAAGCTGAGCTACTGCGGCTACCTGGGCCGGCAGCGCCTCCATGCCGTGTCCGGGCCGGCCGAGGCGTTCGTGCTGGGGACCGCAGGGGGCGGGGGCGACGGCGCCGAGATGCTGCTGGCGATGCTGCGGGCGACCCGTCAGCTGGGCCTGCCCGCGCTGGCCGTCACCGGACCCCTGATGGACAGGGTCGGGCGCGAGCAGCTGCAGGCGGAGGCCGCCACCAGTGCCAGCGCGCGGGTGGTGGAGTTTGCCGGCGAGATGATCGCGACCATGGCCCGGGCCCGGGTGGTGGTCACCATGGGGGGATACAACACCCTGTGCGAGCTGGCCGCGATCGGGGCCCCGGCGGTCGTGGTCCCGCGCCTGCACCCGCGGCGGGAGCAGGTTATCCGCGCGCACCTGTTCGAAGCTCGGGGCTTGGTGCAGGTGGTGGAGCCGGGTCCTGACCTGGTCGAGCGCCTGACCGCCGCCCTGGCCAGCGCGCTGGTTGAGCACCGCCCGCTGGGCTCGCCTCGGATCGACCTCCACGGACTGGCGCGGACCGCCGATGCGCTGGAGTGCGAGGCTGGCCTCAGCCGAACGGCCCGCTGGGCGCTGGCACCTGTCCGGCCGATCAGGGTGCCCGCGTGAGCACCACCCCGGAATCCGGGGCCCGCTCGGGGACCGTGGCATACCTCACCAAGCGCTTCCCGCGACTCTCGGAGACTTTCATCCTGGACGAGATCCTCGGGCTCGAGGCAGCGGGGGTGCCGATCCGCCTGTATGCGCTGGCGGATCCCAGGGAAACCGTGGTCCAGCCGGACGTGGGGCGGGTGGCGAGCCCGGTCGTTACGCTGCATGCCGGCGGTGGGTGGGGCGAGCGCCTCACGTCCGCTCGGGCGACCCTGCTCGCGCACACCCGCCTGCTGCGCCGCGAGCCTCGGCGCTACGTCAGGGTGCTGGCGTACCTCGTGCGCAAGCGCCGCCACCGATCCACCTGGAGGCACTTCGTCGAGGCGGGGAGGCTAGCCGGCCTGCTCGAGCGCGACCATGCGCGCCATCTCCACGCGGCCTTCGCCCACGGCCCCGCCTCGGTGGCTCACCTTGTCCACCTGCTGACCGGCATTCCTTTCAGCTTCGCGGCCCACGCCAAGGACCTGTATGTCTCGGCGCCCGACCTCTTGGCGCGCAAGGTCGCCGCGTCCACCTTCGTGCTCGCCTGCTCGGCCTCCGCGGCCGAGCGGCTGCGGCAGCTGGCCGGACCCGCCGCGGACCGAATCGTGCTGGCGCGCCACGGCGTCGACACCTCGCGCTTCGCCCCCGCCGGCGCGGGCTCCCGAACTGTGCTGCAGCCTCTCAGGGTGCTCGCCGTGGGGCGCTTGGTGGACAAGAAGGGCTACCCGGTGCTGCTCGAGGCTCTCGCCCAGGTGACCGGCACCGGTCGCTGCGTCGCCTGCCGCATCATCGGCAGCGGACCGGCCCGGCAGCGCCTGGAGGAGGAGGTCACCCGGCTGGGTCTCGGCGGCGTGGTCACCCTGGTGGGGGCTCGCACCCAGCTGGAGGTGGCGGCCGCCAGCCACGACGCGGATGTGTTCGTCCAGGCCAGCGTGGTCCTCGCCGACGGGGACCGCGATGGGATCCCGAACGCCCTGCTCGAGGCGATGGCCAGCGGGCTGGCGGTGGTGGCGACCCGGGTCGGCGGCATTCCTGAGGTCATCCCGGACGGCGCGGGGGTGCTGGTGCCAGCGGGGGACGTCGGTGCTGTCGCTCTCGCTCTGATCCGGCTCGCCGACGACCCGGATCTGGCCCGACAGCTCGGGGCGGCGGCACGCCGACACGTTATCGACCAGCTTGACCGGCTGGTGTGCGCCCGCGCCATCGCCCTCCTCTTCGGCGTGGCGCCGTCGGGGATCGCGCCGTCGGTGGGGGCGGGCTGAAGTGACAGCACGCCGCGTGGTCTACCTCCTGCCCGACCCCGGCGTTCCCGTGGATGGGACCAAAGGTGCGTCGGTCCACGTCGCCGAGGTCTGCCGCGCGCTGGCGGCACGCGGGGCGGAGGTCACGTTGGTGGCCCAACGGTGCGCCCGGGGTGGGGACCCGGTCGATCGTGTTCGAGGAGCTTTCCAGCTAGTTCTGCTCGACCCCGGGCCGCTCCCGCGCGGCCCGGGCGGGGACCCGGCGCGGATCGCGGCCGCGGACGACTTTGCCGCCCGCGCGGCGGAGGTTCTGGCGGATCGCAACCCCGATCTCGTCTATGAGCGCCTCGCGCTGTTCTTCGGGTGGGGACGGTCGCTGGCTGCGGCGGTGGGGGCAGCGCGGCTGGTCGAGGTCAATGCACCGGTGGCGGCGGAGCGCCGCCGCAGCATCGGCCTCGTCGCCACCGATGTCGCCGACCGGGCGGAGCGGGCCGCGCTGGTGGGGGCCAAGGTGCTGGCGGTCTCCGAGCCGCTGGCGGCGTGGGCCCAGGGGCGCGGGGCCGCGACCGTCGAAGTGGTGCCCAACGGGGTCGACGGCCCCCGCTTCGCCGCGCCGGGCCAACGGGCTGCGGCACGGGTGATCCGGCGCAACCTGGGCCTCCTGGACGCTGAGGTGGTCGGCTTCATCGGCAGCCTGAAGCCATGGCACGGGGTCGAGATCCTGCTCGAGGCGGCGGCCGAGCTGGCCATCGGGAGGCCGCGGCTGCGTGTCCTCGTCGTCGGCGAGGGCCCCGGCCGCCTCGAGCTGGAGCGTCACGCCACCATCGGTCCCCTCGCCGGCCGGGTGAGCTTCACCGGGGCGGTGGCTCCCGAACGGGTACCCGCCCACCTCGCTGCCCTCGACATCGCCGTCGCGCCGTACCGTCCCGGCCCGGACTTCTACTTCTCTCCACTCAAGGTGGTCGAGGCGATGGCGGCGGGGCGCCCGGTGGTGGCCTCCCGGTTTGCGCCCATCGAGAGAATGCTGTCAGGTGCCGGCGTACTGGTGACGCCAGGCGATCCCGGCGAGCTGGCGCGCGCCCTGGCCCGGCTGCTCGACGACCCGGACGAGGCCGACCGGCTCGGCCGGCGCGCGGCACGCCGAGCTCGGCGTGCCCACGGCTGGGATCGCGTGGCGGCTCGAATCCTTGCCTCCGCCGAGCCGGTGCGAGGCGACCACTCGACGGTGCCGGAATGATCCGCCTGTTCCTCCCTCATCTCCGACCGGTCCGAGCCATGCTCGGCATCGGGCTGGGAGCGAGCGTGGCCGCCGCCGCCATGCAGTGGGCCGCGCCCTGGCCGCTCAAGTTCATCTTCGACAGCGTGCTGGCCCGCAAGCCGCTCCCCGCCTGGCTCGGGTGGCTGCCGCAGGGCCGCATCGGCCTGCTTGCGGCGATGGTCGGAGCGATGCTTGTGATCGCGGTCGGGCTGGGCGTGTCCGACTACGTGGCCAATCGGTTGGTGGCGACCGCGGGCCAGCGAGTGGTGATCGATCTGCGTCTGCGGCTGTTCCGGCACATCGAGGCGCAGAGCCTGGGATTCCACCATCGGCGCCGGACCGGTGACCTGATGGCCCGCCTGGGCGGCGACATCCAGGCGATCCAGAGCGCCATGGTCACGGCCGTCCCCACTCTCTCCCGCAATGGCCTGACCCTGCTCGGGATGGTGGGCATCATGCTGGCGGTCAACTGGCGCTACACGCTGCTGGCCGTCGCGATGGCCCCCGGGCTGTTCTGGGTGGCGCGCCACTATCTGGACCGGATTAGGGGGGTGCAGCGACAGGCTCGTCGAGCCGACGGCGAGGCGAGTGCGGTGGCACAGGAGGTGCTCACCGCGATCACAGTGGTGCAGGTGTCGGGCACCGAGGCGACCGAGGCCACGCGCTATGCCGCCGCCACCCGTCGGGGCCTGGAGGCGAATCGCCAGGCGATCGTGTGGCAGTCGGAGTTCACGCCGCTGGTGACGGCGGCGATGACCGTCTCCACCGTCCTCGTGCTCTACTTCGGGGTCCAGGCGGTCCTTCAGGGCAACCTCACCGCCGGCGACCTGCTGGTGTTCATGGCCTACCTGCGGGGGATGTACAGCCCGATGCGGCAACTGGCCAAGCTCGCGGGAGTGGTCGGACGGGCTCAGGCGGCGGGAGAGCGCGTAGCCGAGATCCTGCGCACCGATGAGACCGTGGCGGAAGCCGAGCATCCCCGCCGGCTGGCACGCGCCCGCGGCGCGGTCAGCTTCCACGACGTCATCTTCGCGTATCCGGGTCAGGCACCGGTTCTTTGTGGCATCGACCTCGAGGTCGCGGCGGGCACCCGTCAGGCGCTGGTCGGCGCGACTGGATCAGGCAAGAGCACGTTGCTCCGCCTGATCCCGCGCTTCATCGACCCCATCCGCGGCAGCCTGCGTCTGGACGGGATCGATGTGCGCCAGCTGTCGCTGGCGGATCTGCGCCGCCAGATCGCGCTCGTGCCCCAGGACCCCCACCTGTTCGGCACCAGCATCTGGGAGAACATCCTCTATGGAAGTCATTCCCGGGAACGGGCGGCGGCGGTGACGGCAGCACGGGCGGCGGGGGTGAACGACGTGATCGCCGCCCTCCGGGACGGCTACGAGACCGTGGTCGCAGAGCGGGGTGAGACCCTGTCGGGGGGCCAGCGTCAGTGCGTGGCGGTGGCGCGGGCCATGGCCCGGGACGCCCCGGTGGTGCTGCTGGACGAGCCCACGACCGGGATGGACGCCCAGCTCGAGGGTGTGCTCCAGCACGCGATGGACCGCCTCGCCGACCGACGTACGACCATCACGGTCAGCCATCAGTTGGCCGGCCTGCGTATGTCGGACGCCATCGCAGTCCTCGAGGCCGGTCGAATCAAGGAACTCGGGACCCATGCTGAGCTGGTCCGCGCCCGCCGGACCTACTGGCGTCTCCAGACGCTGCAAACGGGGGCGCCCACTATGGTGGCCGCCGCCACCGACCCGCCGACCCGGCGATCCTCTAGCCGCGACCCATCGGGAGATCTGGAATGAGCACGCCTATTCTCGCCGGCCGGGCAGCCGATCGCGTCGAGCGGCCTTTGCGCGTCTGCGTCGTCGGCGCCGGCTATGTCGGGTTGACGGCCGCCGCCTGTCTGGCCGAACTCGGGCACGAGGTGGGCTGCGTCGAGACCGACCCGGTGCGGCTGGCGGTGCTGCGCAAGGGGGGGATGCCGATCGTGGAAGAGGGCCTGCGCGACCTGATCGCGACTCACGTCGCCGGGGGCCGACTCACCTTCACCGACGACATCGCCGACGCGATGCCGGGCTCGGAGGTGGTCCTGCTATGCGTCGGCACCCCCCCGCGGGCCGACGGCGACCCAGATCTGCGCCAGATTGCCCGGGCTGCCCGGCAGGCCGCCCGGGCCGCCAGCGGAGACCTGGTGCTGGTGGTGAAGAGCACAGTGCCGCCGGGCTCGTGCGAGGCACTGGAACTGCTCGCGGCCGGAGAACGCGGGGACATCGCGGTGCAGGTCGCGTCGAACCCCGAGTTCCTGCGAGAAGGTCAGGCGGTCTTCGACTTCTTCCATGCGGACCGGATCGTGGTGGGGGTGGACAACCCCGAGCTCGCCCAGATGGTGATCCGGCTCTACCCTCGGTCGTGGCCCGTGGTGGTCTGCGACCGCCGCAGCGCGGAGCTCGTGAAGTACGCGGCCAACAGCTTCCTCGCGGTCAAAATCTCGTACGCGAATGAGGTGGCGAGCCTGTGCGAGGCGCTCGGAGCCGACGCCGCCCAGGTGCTCGGGGGAATCGGGCTCGACGTCCGCATCGGCGGGGAATTCCTGCGACCCGGACCCGGCTTCGGGGGCTCGTGCCTGCCCAAGGACCTAGCTGGTCTGATCGCGGTGGCGGCGTCCGTGGGCCGGCCGGCACGTCTGGCGCAGGCCGCGATGGCGGCCAATCGCGATGCCCTGGACCGCATCGTGGCCAAGCTGGAGGTCCCCCTGGGTGGGCTGGCCGGGGCGCGCGTCGGGCTCCTCGGGCTCGCCTTCAAGCCCGGCACCGACGACTTCCGGCACTCGCCCGCGGTGGCCCTGGCGGCGCGGCTGACCGACGCCGGGGCGACCGTCTGCGCGCACGACCCCATGGCCCGTGTCAGCCGGTTCCGGGGTGATCAGGTCGACAACCCATACGAGGCCGCTCGGGACGCGGACGCGGTGGTGGTCGCGACCGGATGGCCGCTGTATGCATCGCTCGACCCCCATCGACTCCGCCAGGTGATGCGGGGCGAGATGGTGCTGGACGCGGTCGGCCTGCTCGACGTCGACGCGTTCGCGACCGCCGGCCTGGAGGTATACGGGGTAGGGCGAGGGCGGCCGCTCGAGTTCCACCCGGTGGTGTGGCGGCCGCTGGAGTGGACGCTGGAGTCAGGGGCCACCCCCTGCCTGGCCGAGACCGCCGGCTGAGCGCTGTCCCGGTGCGATGCTCGCGCGCTCGGGGCATCGTGGCTGCTGTCCCGAGCAGGCCCCGTCGGCCGCGCGCTGCCTCCGGGCAATCGTCGACTCGGGCGGAGCGGTGCTGGCCCGGCGCACGGATCGCCACGGACCCCGTCATCGATGAGCCGGCGCCGGGCGGCCCCCCTTCCTCGGATGTCTCTGCCTCTGGGCCGCACGCCCCGGCGAGAGCGACCGGCTGCTACCTCGGCCCCACACATCCCCGCCTGGGACCGTCTCCGTTCGCCGGCGTCGGGCCAGCCAGCGACCTGTGCGACGCGTCAAGCCGGGCGGTTCAATGGACTGTCCACCTAGCTCCTGCCCGTCCGGTTGGATCGCTCACCGCCCCTTCACGCACCGGACCCAACCGTGCTCGTCCGCGAGCCCAGGATGCTTGATCATGTCAAGACATCTTCATCCTGACGGAAGGATGGGCGTACGCAGCACTTCCTCGCTCAGTCTGGGCGATCCCTAGGAGCCTGGGTCAGGTCCGCCCTGTCACGCCCGGCGGGCCTGCCTCGGCCCTCTATCTCCTATCCCGTCCGCTCCTTGACAGAAGAACATCGGTTCGCTACGATGCGAGGTACAGATGTTCGTTCGCGTAGGAGATGGAGTGATGGGGGTCGAATACGGACCCGATCGCCCGCCGGCCCGCATCCGCAGTCGGGCGCGCCTGCGGCGACCGGCAAATTCCTGGCGGCGGCATCGGCGGGTGCTTCGGCGTGCCGGCCTGCTTATCCTCCTCATCTATGGGCTCCTAATGCCGGTCGCGTGGGGTGCGCCCGCTGGCAACATCGGAGCGCTGACGGTTCGTCCCGGTGAGACCCTCTGGTCGATCGCGGTGCAGCGCTATCCGGGAAGTGACCCACGCGTGGTGATTCCGCTTCTCGAGCGCGCCAATCGCGTCCATGGCACTGTCATCCAGCCCGGAGTGCGACTGCTCCTGCCCGCGATCTGATCGGGGCCGGCAGGGGAGTGGGCGGGCGCGCTAGGCTCGTGCTGTGAACTCCGTCCCCGCGCCAGCTCCGCCCTCGTCCTCACTCGAGCTCGCGGCGCGTGCGGCCCGCCAGCTGGGGCGGGTGCAGGCACGTCACCGACTTCCCGGGGTGTCGGCGTCGGTGGCCGGACCGGAGGGGCCGCTGTGGAGCGGAGCCGTCGGCTATGCGGACGTGGCGTCCGAGCGCCTCGCGACTGCCGACACCCAGTTCCGGGTGGGCTCCATCACGAAGACATTCACCGCGGTGGCGGTGCTCCGGCTTCGAGACGCGGGGCGGCTGGGCCTCGATGATGCACTGTCGCTCCACCTGCCCGAGCTGGGCGGATGGCCGGTTACGCTCCGACATCTCCTCACTCACGCATCCGGGCTTCAGCGCGAACCTCCGGGACGAGTCTGGGAGCGGGAGCAAATGCCGAGCACCGCGGAGTTCTTGGCCGCGGCCTCCGGCGCGGAGCGGGTGCTGGAGCCGGACGAGCATTGGCACTACTCCAATTTAGGGTTCGCGCTTCTCGGTGAGGTGGTTGCCCGGGTGTCGGGACGGCCCTACACCAAGGTGGTGGAAGAGGAGATCCTGGTCCCGCTCGGTCTCAGCCGCACCGGCTGGCACCCACGAGCCCCCCAGGCCACGGGGTACCTCGTGGATCCCCGAACCGACACGGTCCAGGTGGAGGCGGCCCTGGACCTCAATGGTCTGGCGGCCGCGGGTCAGCTCTGGAGCACCACTGAAGACCTCTGTCGCTGGGGCCTGTTTCTCGCGAGTCCCGACCCCCGGGTGCTGCGACCGGCGACGGCCGAGGAAATGCTCCGACTGCGGATCATGAGCGATCCCGACCGGTGGACAACCGGGTGGGGCCTCGGAGTGATGCTCTGGCGCCGCGGCGACCGCTTCTTCGCTGGCCACCTCGGCGGGATGCCGGGTCACCGCGCGGCCCTGGTGGTGTCCCGCGCCGAGCCCCGCGCGGCGGCGGTGCTGGTCAATGCCACTTCCGGAGGTGAGATCGGGGAGATCGGGCTGGACCTGATCGAGCTCGCGCTCGACCTGTGCCCGGCACCCTCCACCCCATGGCGCCCGTGGGCCACCCTCCCGGCTGAGATGGCGGGGGTCATCGGCGCCTGGTGGTCGGAGGGAACCGAGGTTAACTTCGCCCATCGCGGTGGCCGACTGGAGGCGCGTCCGGCAGGAGCGGCCGAGGAGCAGACCTCGGTGTTCCAGCAGGTGGAGCCCGACGTCTGGAGGACCGTCTCCGGCCCCGAGCGGGGTGAGCGTCTCGAGGTCGAGCGCGACGCCGGTGGCCGGGTCACCTGCCTCAGGTGGGCCACCTATCGATTCGACCGGGAGCCAGCCCTGTTTGGGGCCGGGAGCGCGTCCTAGCGCTGCGCCCCCACGTGCCCCGGCTATCCTGGTCGGCAGAATGGCCGAGCCTCGTCTGCGTGTCGCCGCGCTCGTGCGTCGCGGAGGGACACTCCTTTTGGTTCGACAGCGGGGCGCCGACGGAGAGCACTGGCTGCTGCCCGGAGGGGGGGTGGAGTGGGGCGAGACGCTGTCCGCCGCGCTGTGCCGCGAGGTCGAGGAGGAGGTCGGCCTCCGGGTCGCCCCAGGCGGGCTCGCCATCCTGTGCGAGTCGATTTCCCCGGCTGGAAGCCGTCACATCGTGCACTGCTGCTTCCACGCTCGCATCACCGGCTGGTTGCAGCGCCCGCGTCGGGATCCGGTGGTGCTGGAGGCAAAGTGGTGGCTGGTCAGCGATCTGGAGTCGGCGGAGATTCACCCTCCGATCGCAGCCGCGCTTCAGCGCGTGTGCCGCGGCTCGGCGAGCGCGCAGGTGGAGCTGCTGGGCAACACCTGGGTCTGAGCTAGTCCGGCCGGCTCGGATCGACTAGCGGGCGTCGGGCTCAGGGTCGGGCATCAGCCAGACCGTGGCGAGCGGCGGCAGGCTGAGCAGCGCCGACTGCGGGAAGCCATGGCAGGGCACCGGCTCCGTTGTGACCCGGCCCAGATTGCCGACGTCGCTGCCGCCGTAGTGGCGGCTGTCGGTGTTCATCCGCTCCGTCCAAGGCCCTGGGACCGGGAGCCCCAGCCGGTACCCGAGCCGGGGTACTGGGGAAAAGTTTCCGATGCAGACCAGCGGCGGGTCCTGGGGCCGGCCGAAGCGCGCGTAGGCGACCACATCGGCGTCGGCATCACTGGCGTCGATCCAGCGGAACCCCTGCGGCTCGTGGTCGCGCATCCACAAGCTGGGGCTGGCGCGATAGGCGGCATTGAGGTCGTGGACCAGGGTCTGGACCCCGCGATGCTCGGGCTGGTCGAGCAGGTGCCAGTCGAGGCTGCGCTCGACGTCCCACTCCCGCTGCTGGCCGAACTCGCCGCCCATGAAGAGGAGCTGCTTGCCCGGGTGCGCCCACATGTGCGCGAGCAGGGCCCGCAGGTTGGCGAACTGCTGCCAGCGATCCCCGGGCATCTTGCCGACCAGGGAGCGCTTGCCATGCACCACCTCGTCGTGGGAGAGGGGCAGGACGAAATTCTCGGTCCAGGCATAGAGCAGCCCGAAGGTCAGCTGGTGGTGGTGGAAGCGGCGATGCACCGGGTCTCGCTGGAAGTAGTCGAGGGTGTCGTGCATCCACCCCATGTTCCACTTGAAGCCGAATCCCAGGCCGCCAAGGTGGGTGGGCCGGCTCACCCCGGGCCAGGCGGTCGACTCCTCGGCCACCAAGAGCGCCCCGGGATGCTCGCCGTGTACCGCGATGTTGAGATCCTGGAGAAAGGCAATGGCGTCGAGGTTCTCGCGACCACCGTAGCGATTGGGGATCCAGTCTCCCGCCGAACGGCTGTAGTCGAGATAGAGCATCGAGGCCACCGCGTCCACCCGCAGACCATCGACGTGGTAGACGTCAAACCAGAACAGCGCGTTGGCCACCAGGAAATTGCGCACCTCGTTGCGGCCGTAATTGAAGATCAGCGTGCCCCAGTCAGGGTGGCTGCCCTGGCGAGGATCCGCGTGCTCGTAGAGGGCTGTGCCATCGAACTGGGCCAGGGCGAAGGCATCGCGCGGGAAGTGCGCCGGCACCCAATCGACGATCACCCCGATCCCGCGCCGATGGAGGATGTCGACCAGGGCGCGGAAGTCGTCCGGACCGCCGTAGCGGGCGGTGGGCGCGTAGTACCCGGTCACCTGGTAGCCCCAGGATTGGGTCAGCGGGTGCTCGGCCACGGGAAGCAGCTCGACGTGGGTGAATCCCATCAGCTCGACGTAGTCGGCGAGCTGCTCAGCCAGTTCCCGATAGGAGAGCGGCTGGCCCGGTTCCCCGAGCGACCGCCGCCACGAGCCCAGATGCACCTCGTAGATGCTGAGCGGGCGGCGGATCAGGTCCCCGGCCCCGCGTGCTTGGATCCAGGTCTGGTCGCGCCAGGCCGACCCGGCGGGTCCGGTGCCGGTGTCGTGGACGATGCTGGCGGTGCGAGGTGGCGCCTCAGCGGAGAAGGCGAACGGGTCGGCCTTCAGCTGCCACTGGCCCTGCTGGGTCAGGATCGCAAACTTGTAGCGAGCCCCCGGACCCACCCCGGGAAGAAACAGCTCATAGGTTCCCGATCCCAGCAGGTTGCGCAGCGGGTGGCCCCGACCGTCCCAGTTGTTGAAGTCGCCCACCAGCTGGACGCCTCGGGCATTGGGGGCCCACACCGCGAACGACGTCCCCTCGACACCGTCCACCACCCGTGGGTGCGCCCCCAGGTGGTCGTAGAGGCGGCGGTGGCGTCCCTCGGCGAAGAGGTGCAGGTCGAGCGGGCCGAGGAGGGGGGCGAACCGGTAGGGGTCGGCGATCAGGCGGTGCTTGCCGTCGGGGCCTTCCACCTCGATCGTGTCCACCGCCTCCCGGTCCGAGCCCGCCGAGGCCGGCCCGCAGTCGGCGACAAACAAACCGGCGACACCTTGGGGATGCGCGGGCCAGACCGAACCGCCGAGGTGCACCCGCACCCGGGCGGCTCCCGGCTGGAGGGTTCGGACCACGCGTCGGCCGTCCTCCACGTGGGGACCGAGGAGACGATGGGGATCGCCGTGCTCGCCCGCGAGCAGGGAGCCGAGCTCGTCTGGGGTGGGTGCCGACGCGCCCGTCGCCATGCTCAGCCGTCTCCCCAAGCTCGCAGGCGGGCGATCTCCGCCAGCGGAATCTCGGACCACTCGGGTCGGTGGGCGAGCTCGTAGCCGACCTCGTAGAGGGCCTTGCCCAGCTGGAAGGCGGTGAGCAGGGTGTCGACCGATCCGGGCACGGCGGGGAGGAGCCCAGTGCCGGCCACCTCGGCGAGGTAGCCCGCGAGGAACCGCTCGCCATTGCGCTCGGCCCAGGTCCGCCCATAGGGTGTGAGGCTGCTCCAGCGCGGCTCGTCCGGAGACGCCTGTTGGCGGACCGCCACCGCGGCGGCGTAGTCGAAGGAACGCAGCATGCCGGCGACGTCCTGGAGCGGAGAACGCTTCTGGCGCCGTTCGGCGATCGACTGGGCCGGCTGCCCCTCGAAGTCGAGGACGACCCACCCGTCGTCGACGCGCAGGAGCTGGCCCAGGTGGAAGTCGCCGTGCAGTCGGATCCGGCGTCCGCCTGGCGAGAGCTGGCGCAGGCGGGCGGCCGCCGCGTGCACCCCGGCGGCCTGCGGTCGCAGGGCCTCGAGCCGGTCGTCGCCCAGAGCGAGCAGGCGCTCCAGCGCGCCCTCGATCTCGTCAGCCCAGCGGGCCAGATCGACGTCCCGGATCGGCTCCGCCTCCATCTCCGGCCCGGTGGCCTGCGCCAGCGCTCGGTGCATCCTCCCCGTCAGCAGCCCGAGGCGCGCGGAATCGGTCTCGAAGGACCCACCCTGGGAGGAGACGGCTTGGACGCAGGCCTCCGGCATCGGCACCGCCCCGTCGGCCTCGAAGTGGATGTCGCCGAAGAGATCGCGCAACGAGGTCAGGGCGAGCTGGAATCCATCGGTCCCGTGCGGGAGGTAGAGCTGGGCCGCCGCCAGCGAGAAGGGGCCTCCCGCCGCCTCCATCTCCAGGGCCAGCAGCGGTCGGGGGACGCGGTCGAATCCGGCGGCCAGCAGGCACGTGGTCAGCTCCGCCTCGGGGTTGATCCCCGGCCAGAGGCGGCGGAACACCTTGAGCATCACCCGATCCCCGAAGACAACCCCGCTGTTGGAGTGGTCGCCCTCAAGTGGGCGGGGACCGAGGTTCGGCTCCAGCGGCAGGGACCCGGCCGCTCGCCTGCGGATTACTCGTCCGCCGAGGCACCTCTCCGCCCCGGGTTGGTCCATCCAGGTCAGCAGGTGAGCGGAGAGCTCAGGGTCGGTGAGTCCCTCGTAGGCCACCCATGCCCCGCCCTCAGGTCCCGCGCCCTCGTCGGGGCGCAGCGCCTCCACGCCCGGGGGCAGCGGCTGCTCCGGGGACCGGAACCCGAGTGGAAGGTGGTAGCGGTCGATGGCTCCTTGAGCGTCGCCCACCTCCCACACCGTGAGCGCCACCGCCGGCGACGCTCGTCGCACCCACACGCATGCCACCGGCTCCGCGCGCTGCGGACTCCGCTCGCCCGCGAACCAGCGCTGGCGGGGGAGCAGCTCCCGAATCGCGCCGGCGAGGGGATGCAGACCGGCGAGGTCGCGGGGCAGGTTCACGGGGTGTCCTCCAGGCGGAGCCAGTAGAAGCCGTGCGGGCCCAGGGTGAGCGGGTAGGGGCGATCGCCGACGATCGGGAAGGGGACCCTGCCCACCAGCTCCACCGGGGTGCGGTCGATGAAGCGGCGGAGATCCAGATCGACCGGCTGAGGGAAGCGGGAGAGGTTGTTGACACACAGGATCGTCTCGTCGCCGAGGTGGCGCAGGAAGGCGAACACCGAAGGATTGCTCCCCCCCAGCACCTCGGTGGCTCCGCGGCCGAAGACGGGGTGGGCCTGGCGCACCTGGATGAAGCGGCGCAGCCATTGCAGCAGCGAGCTGGGGCTGCGCTGTTGCTGCTCCACATTGCAGGCCTGGTAGCCGTAGAGCGGATCCATCAGCGGGGGCAGGTAGAGCTGGGCGAAGTCGGCCCGGGAAAAGCCGGCATTGCGGTCGCCACTCCACTGCATCGGGGTGCGCACGCCGTCCCGATCCCCGAGGTAGATATTGTCGCCCATCCCGATCTCGTCACCGTAGTACAGGATCGGTGTGCCCGGCAGCGACAGGAGCAGGCCGTAGAAGAGCTCCATCTGGCGGCGGCCGTTGCCCAGCAAGGGGGCCAGACGCCGCCGAATTCCGAGGTTGTGGCGCATGCGGGGATCGCGCGCGTACTCGCCGTACATGTAGTCGCGCTCGGAGTCGCTCACCATCTCCAGGGTGAGCTCGTCATGATTGCGCAGGAACAGGCCCCACTGCGCTCCCGGAGGCAGCTCGGGGGTCTGCGCCAGGATCTCTGTGATGGGGTAGCGCTGCTCCTGGCGCAGGGCCATGAACATCCTCGGCATCAGCGGGAAGTGGAAGCACATGTGGCATTCGTCCCCCTGGCCGAAATAGGCGACCACGTCGCTGGGCCACTGGTTGGCCTCCGCCAGCAGCAACCGGCCGGGGAATTCGCGGTCGACCTCGCGGCGCACCCGCCGCAGGTAGGCGTGCGTGGCGGGCAGGTTCTCGCAGTTGGTTCCCTCGGCCTCGAAGAGATAGGGGACAGCGTCCAGGCGATAGCCGTCGAGGCCCAGCCGCAGCCAGTAGCGCACGACTTCGAGCATCGCCTCCTGGACTTCGGGATTCTCGTAGTTGAGGTCGGGCTGGTGACTGAAGAAGCGGTGCCAGTAATAGGCTCCAGCGGAGTCATCCCAGGTCCAGTTGGAGTGCTCGGTGTCGACGAAGATCACGCGGGCGTCGCGATAGCGGTTCTGGGTGTCGCTCCACACGTACCAGTCGCGCTTGCGGGAGTCGGGCGAGCGGCGAGCCTCCTGGAACCAAGGGTGCTGGTCGGACGTGTGGTTCATCACCAGGTCACAGATCACCCGGATCCCGCGGGCATGCGCCTCGGAGATGAGACGCTGCATGTCCACAATCGTGCCCACCTCGGGCTGGAGGCTGAAGAAGTCACTGACGTCATACCCGCCATCGCGCAGCGGTGACGCGAAGATCGGCAGCAGCCAGAGGCAGCTCACCCCCAACCAGTGGAGGTAGTCGAGGCGATCGACCAGCCCGGCGAGGTCGCCGCGGCCGTCGCCGTCCGCGTCAGCGAAGCCGCGGACATACACCTCGTAGACGATCGCATCCCGGTACCAGTCGACTCCGCCGCGC
>Ga0307373_10001383_pt1 | contig 45500 bp, 39 predicted proteins | sample OX2MG_FD_202534 | JGI IMG/M metagenome (GOLD analysis project Ga0307373, IMG submission 202534) | Soil microbial communities from Risofladan, Vaasa, Finland - OX-2 | ecosystem: Environmental > Terrestrial > Soil > Coastal area > Acid sulfate soil | place: Finland: Risofladan, Vaasa | collected...
GGCTGAGGCCGCTCTTGGAGCGATGCATGCGTAGAGCCCGGGTGACCCGAACCTCAATGCGGAGAACTACTTCGCAATGGTGATGCCTCGGGAGGCGAGGAAGGCCACCAGGGACTCCGCCGCAACTCCAGCCGGCGTGATTGTCGTGTCGATACGGAAATCCGGTTGTTCTGGAGGTTCGTAGGGCGAGTCGATACCGGTGAAGTTCGTCAGCAGACCTCGCCGCGCCTTCTTGTACAGGCCTTTCGGATCGCGACCCTCCGCAATGGCCAGAGGTGCGTCTATATGGACCTCAATGAACTCGTCGGGACCCACCAGCGCCCGAGCCATTGCCCGCTCGGCAGCAAAGGGGGAGATGAAGGCAACCAGGACGATCAATCCTGCATCGACCATGAGCCGGGCAACCTCCGCCACGCGACGAATGTTTTCGACCCTATCTGCGTCAGTGAATCCGAGGTCCTTGTTGAGACCAAGGCGAACATTGTCACCGTCGAGCAGATAGGTTCGGCATCTGAGGCCGTGCAGTTGCTGTTCAGTGAGATTGGCGATCGTCGACTTTCCTGATCCCGAAAGGCCCGTGAACCAGATGACACACGGTTGGTGGGCGGCAAGTGTTGTACGGCGAGCCTTGTCCACCTCCACGAGCTGCCGATGAACGTTGTCGGCGCGGCGAAGCGCAAAGTGGATCAGACCGGCGCCGACTGTCGTGTTCGTCAAACGGTCTATGACGATAAAGCCACCCGTTTCGCGGTTCGCCGTGTAGGAATCGTATGGCACAACGCGATCGAAATTGACGTTGCAGACACCGATCTCGTTCAGTTCGAGCGTTCGAGCTGCCACGTGCTCGAGGGTGTTGACGTTGATCTTGTACTTGGGTTGGGCAATCGTTGCGCCGACCGTACGGGTCCCGAGTTTGACCAGATATGGCCGGCCCGGAAGCATGGGCTGTTCGCCCATCCAGATGATGTCCGCCTCGAATTGGTCCGCGACTGCTGCGGGATCGTGGGCACTGGCAAGCATGTCGCCTCGGCTGACGTCGATCTCTTGAGTGAGGGTCAGCGTGACTGACTGCGAGGCGATAGCCGAGGGGAGATCTCCGTCGGCGGTAATGATTCGCTCGACCGTGGCTGTCTGGCCCGACGGGAGAATCCGAATAGTGTCGCCTTGCGCAACGGAACCACCGACGATTTGTCCCGCAAAGCCCCGAAACTCCGAATCAGGACGGTTGACCCATTGCACCGGCATTCGGAATGGTCCAATGGGTCCGCGTCCGCCGACTTGAACGGTCTCGAGGTATTCAAGGAGTGGTGGCCCGTCATACCACGGAGTCTCGCGACCGGTTTCGGTGACGTTGACGCCCTGGAGGGCTGAAATCGGAATCACGGTGACCTGGTTGATGCCGACGCTGCTAGCAAATTGTCGGTATTCGTCGGCAATGTGCTGCGCGATCGACTCTTCATAGCCGACGAGATCCAATTTGTTGACCGCAAGCACCACCGTCCGGATACCCAGAAGCGAGACGAGGAACGTGTGACGGCGCGTTTGGGTCAAAATCCCTTTCCGGGCGTCGGCCAGAATGACGGCGACGTCTGCGGTGGAAGCGCCGGTCACCATGTTGCGGGTGTATTGCTCGTGGCCGGGGGTGTCGGCAACGATGAATTTGCGACGGTCTGTCGAAAAGAAACGGTACGCCACATCGATGGTGATGCCCTGTTCTCGCTCGGCCGCCAGACCGTCCACGAGTAAGGCGAAATCGAGATCGGCGCCCTGGGTCCCGACGGTTTTGGAGTCACGTTCGAGTGCCTCCAGTTGATCGTCGAAGATGAGGTGCGATTCATACAGCAGACGCCCGATGAGGGTGCTCTTGCCGTCATCGACGCTCCCGCAGGTAATGAACCGAAGGAGATCCCTCTGCTCGTACGAGCGCAGATAGGCGTCGATATCGGTGGAGATGAGTCCAGAGGGAGCCGGCATTAGAAATAGCCCTCCTGCTTCTTCCTTTCCATCGATCCGCTCTGGTCATGGTCGATCGCTCGACCTTGACGCTCCGATGTCCTGGTGAGGAGCATCTCTTGGATCACTTCGGTCAGCGTGTCCGCATTTGACTCGATCGCACCCGTGAGCGGATAGCAACCGAGAGTTCGGAAGCGGACCTTCCTCATGACGGGTCTCTCTCCAGGCTTAAGTGGCATCCGGTCGTCATCGACCATGAGCACCATCCCGTCGCGCTCGACGACGGGTCGTTCGGCGGCCAAGTAGAGCGATACCACGGGGATCTGTTGCAGGCGGATGTATTGCCAGACATCGAGTTCGGTCCAGTTCGAGAGTGGAAAGACCCGAATGCTCTGGCCGGGGTTCTTTCGAACGTTGTAGAGATGCCACAGTTCCGGTCGTTGTTGCTTGGCATCCCACTGGTGTTGGGCAGAGCGAACGGAGAAGATCCGCTCCTTGGCGCGCGACTTCTCCTCGTCGCGTCGCGCCCCCCCAAAGGCTATGTCGAAACCATGGCGATCCAACGCCTGTTTCAACCCTTGCGTCTTCCACATATCGGTGTGAACGGCGGAGCCATGGGAGAACGGATTGATTCCGAGTTCGAGGCACTCGGGGTTTTGATGGACAATGAGTTCCGCCCCGAACTGTGCCGTAATGGTGTCTCTGAACGTATACATCTCTTGGAATTTCCATGTGGTGTCGACGTGCAGAAGAGGAAACGGCAAGGGTGCGGGGTAGAATGCCTTTGCCGCCAGGTGCAGCATGACCGAGCTGTCCTTGCCGATCGAATAGAGCATGACCGGTCGCTCCGCTTCAGCCACTGCCTCCCGCATGATGGCGATGCTCTCCGCCTCGAGGCGATCCAGGTGTGTCAGCGTGATCAACGTGTTCCCGCCTTCATGGTATCCGGCTCGGGGCGATGCCTCGGGTCCGCTTCGTTACTGCGTCGGTCGTGCGCATCAGGCGCTGACCGAGCCGATGCACCTCTAATGCCGTCATCGGCTCCTCACCCCCCGTGATGCTGAGCGCAAGCTGCACCTGCCCGACGGCGTCGAATATAGGCGCTGCGATGGTCCGGACGCTGACGAGGTGATCGGATGCGAGCCCGCCAAGAACCTCGAGCCATTCGTCTGGCCCATGCGGCACCTCGCTGGGATAACTCGTCCCGTTGGGGTGCGATGAATGAGGGAGCCTGATCGGACCTTCGCCCATGCCACCGTCCGTCATGGCTCGCAAAGGGACGGCGTAGCCACGAGACCGAATTTCGCCCAGTACGCCTCGGTAGTGAATGGCCGCCGCCGGACCAGCGGCGGCGCGTTCGAGCCATTGCTCGATGGCACCGTCGGTTGCCCAGGCGACGAACACGGCGCCGACAGGTGCCTTCAGGGGAACTTTGTCGCCGGGGTAGCCTGGAACCTCCCCCGAGCCCGCTGGACCGCGCCGAGCGACAAAGATGGCATCGCGGCCGGCGCGGGCGGCCACGAGGATTGTCCGATTGAGCTCCGTGCTGAGGGCGTCGGCCTGTTCGAGGGCTGCGTCGATTGCCGGGTGTTGTTCCATGGTGGCGAAGCCCACCGCGGCGAGTGCCGGCCCGAGGATGTACGTGCGATGGATCGGGTCCCGCACGACGAAGCCTGTATCGTCCAGGACCGCCAATGTGGCGTGCGCGGATGCCACATTCATCCCCAGGGCTCTGACCAGTTCGCTCAAGGTGAACCCTCGGGCGGGATGCGCGGTCAGGAACGAGATGACGTCAACCGCGCGGGTCGCAGCTGGGGCCGGACGTGCCATTCGTCCAATTTATGGCCTTAGGTATTGTTATTGCAAAATTCACGCGGGAATGGCGTCCGGCGACCTTCGGGGGGGTGCCCCATGCCTTGGGGGAATGAGCGGATGCAAATGGGGCCAGGCGCGGTCGGCGTGCCGCGGGAGTGTGCTGCGCTTTCGTCCCCGAATCCTCGCTCGGCATTGCGCAGAACGGCGGCACCGGAGCCCTGTGCCAATCGAGCCGTCACGATTGGCACGTGTGTCCCGTAAGGTGACGAACGCTCCCCGTGAGATGCCAGATGGTCCACGGTGAGAGTTGCGTGTCGACGAACAGAGGAGAGACGGATGAGCGACCATCCCCGGCCCTATACGACGACTGATTCCGGTATCCCAGCTCCGAGTGACGAACGATCCTTGACCGTCGGATCGAGCGGTCCGACGGTGCTGCACGACCACTACACAGTGCAGAAGATGCAGCACTTCAACCGCGAACGCGTGCCTGAGCGTGTCGTCCATGCCAAAGGAAGCGGTGCCCACGGGTTTTTCGAGGTGACCGAAGACGTCCGGTGGTTTACCAGGGCGCGATTCCTTTCTGAAGTGGGCAAGCGCACGCCGATGTTTGCGCGCTTCTCGACGGTTGCCGGGGAGCAGGGTTACGCAGACACCGTGCGAGACCCCCGAGGTTTTGCGCTGAAGTTCTACACGGAAGAGGGGAACTACGATCTTGTGGGTAACAACACGCCGGTGTTCTTCGTGCGTGATGCCTCCAAATTTCAGGACTTCATCCACTCCCAGAAGCGCCTTCCCCAGAACGGCCTGCGCGACAACGACATGCAGTGGGACTTTTGGACGCTATCGCCCGAGAGCGCTCATCAGGTCACCATTCTGATGTCGGATCGAGGGACGCCTCGGACGTTACGGAATATGAACGGCTTCGGCAGCCACACCTTCTCGACCATGAATGATGCGGGTGAGCGGTTCTGGGTCAAATTTCATTTCATCACCCAGCAAGGTATCGAGAACTTCAGCGACAACGAGGCGAAGGCGATGACCGCCGAAGATCCCGATTTCCATCGACGGGACCTGTTCGGCGCCATCGCCGACGGAAATGCCCCGGAGTGGCGACTACAGATGCAGGTGATGCCTTTTGCCGACGCCGCCGGCTACCGATTCAATCCGTTCGACCTGACCAAGGTGTGGCCTCACGCCGACTACCCGCTGGTCACGGTAGGACGAATGGTGCTCAATCGCAACCCGGAGAACTTCTTTGCCGAGGTGGAACAGGCGGCCTTCTCTCCCGCCAATCTCGTTCCAGGAATAGGCCTGAGCCCAGATCGGATGTTGATGGGCCGCATTTTTGCGTATCACGACACCCATTTGCACCGCGTGGGGACCAACTACGAGCAGCTTCCCATCAACTCGCCCAAGGTTGAGGTGCACTCCTACAACAAGGAGGGAGCCATGACCTTTCACCACGCCGGCAACCAACCCGTCTATGCCCCCAACTCTTACGGTGGTCCGGTGGCAGACCCCGCCCGGGCCGGACAGGTCAACTGGGAGGTCAAGGCAGGGGAACTGGGACGATACGCCCATGACAAGCATGTGGACGACGATGACTTCGGCCAGGCCGGCTCCTTAGTCCGCGACGTGTTGAGTGAAACCGATCGGGAGCACCTTGTGAACAACATCGTCGGACATGCCAGCGATCACGTGTCCGAGGAGGTACAGCGGCGGGTCGTGGCGTACTGGTCCCTCGTCGACAAGGATCTCGGAGCGCGCGTTGCCTCCGGGCTGGGAGTAGACCCGGCCAAACTCAATGGTGCGAGCGAAATTGTCGCCGCCCACGCCAATCAAGCCTGAGAGCTGCCTTCGTCCGCACTCACACGACGTTACGCCGACGCGCGCTTCGTCCGATTGCTTGGGTTGTTGGTCAAGCGGGGTTTGCCTTACGATCTGACGTGCCAGACACGGTAAGCCGTCGTGTGGCACGTCGAGGAGTTTAAATACGACTTCTCCACGAGAGCAATCGCCTCGCCGTCAAAGTCCGTGCGATCAGGCTTCCGGACAACTCCAAGTTCTTGCTATCTATCATGATCGGTTGCGATCCGGCCGGCGAGGGCGGGTGACCACAATGACGTCAAGTGGTCGCAGCACCATCGCTGCTTTCGACATTACGCCACGACTCCTTCGATCTTGAGTTCGAGGACGGCTTCGGCGTCGAAATCGACGCTCCCCAGAATTTCCTCGCAGTGCTCGTTGAAGTTGGGAGCCCGATGCGGGGTTGCCGCCGTTCCACCGAATTGAACGGGGACTGTCACGAGACTAAAAGGGATGCCGGCCGCGCTCACCGTTTCGGCCACGTAGCCATTGGCGACGACTTGGGGGTCGTTCACGACCTCGAGACTGTCTTGAGCGATTGACCATTGACCGTCGAAATTAGCCAACCGTTCGCGCCACTCGGAAAGTGGGGCCGAAGCAAAGATAGACGCCAAGATCTCCCGCGCCACTCCGGCATTCGCGGCGAGGAGCTCATGCGAGGTAAATCGCTCATCGGTGATGAGGTCCTCTCGACCCACCGCTCGGCAGGCACTAGGCCAGTAATGAAACCCCTGCAGGCAGGACATGGCCACGAAGCGTCCGTCCTCGGTCTGATACACGCCGACGAGGGGATTCGATGGTCCGCCACCCCCCGAGCTCGATGGCGGACGCCAGGCGCTGTTGGTCTGGAGCGAGAGAGCGACGGCCGGGCTCATGGCCCAGAGGCCTACGCCGAGGAGAGAGACGTCGACGGAAACGGCTTCTCCCGTCCGCTCTCGGTGAAAGAGTGCCCCCATGATTCCTCCGGCGATTGTCATGCCGCCGATCGAGTCACCATACCCAGGAGCCGGCTGAGCCACCAGGCCCTTCGCATCCGGGGGGGTGCACCCCATGGCGCTGGCGGCCCGGCACCAATAACTCAAGAAGTCGTAGCCACCCTTGTCGGCATCAGGTCCACGCTCACCGCTCCCCGTGCCGGCCACGTAAATGATCTTCGGGTTGTGGGCCCGTATGTCGCCAATCTCGACATGGAGCTTCTTGCGAACGCCCGGAAGCTTGTTCGTGAGGAAGACGTCACATGTGGCCGCGAGCTTGTAGACCACGTCTATGCCCTTTTCCGTGGTGAGATCGATGCCGATGCTCTTCTTCCCCCGGTTGGAGTGCTCCAACAGGACGTGGACATCACCCCCGAATGACATGACGCCGCTCGATGCAAGCCCTCGCATGGCGTCGCCTCTCTCGACGTGCTCGACCTTGATCACCTCAGCCCCCCAATCGGCCAGGATGGCCGAAGCGGCAGGCACGAAGGTGTGCTCAGCCACTTCGAGGATGCGCACACCCTTCATGATGTCGGTCATTCTGATCCTCCGTCGATATCGGGGCCGGGGGTGCCCAGGGGGGGACCTCACGGTCGTCCCAAGGCTCTTCGATGGTGCGCTTGGTCACGCTGCGGGTATCAAGCCTGTCAAGTGGCGCTGTTACCCGCATTGCGAAGCGAGAAGTCCTGCGCTGGCGGAGCGCACGCTGCACTCGCGACATACTCTTGGGGTCGGTGCCGGGCGAGCGGGTCGCCCCACACCACACGTTCCAGGAAAGCCGGGGGGTCGTAATGGGTGCTCATGGCAACGCACAAGAGAGAATGGTATCTCTCTATCCGGCGCCGGGGCCTCTTCTCGAGGCGATTATCGAGATGTCCGATGATGCCATCTTCACCTGCGACCCCCAGGGACGGATCACGAGTTGGGGTGCGACTGCCGAGAGGCTCTTTGGGCGTCAAGTGGAGGACGTGCATGAAGGGCCACTCGAAGTCCTGTTTCCTCGTCATCTCGCGCGTGACGTACGCGCCGTGGTGGTCACGGCGCTAGCCGGGGATCGAATCAGACACTATGAGTCGGAGATCGTGCGGCCAGATGGGATGCCGTTGCCTGTGTCACTCTCGATGAGGCCATTTTCCGGCCATGACGATGTGCCCGTTGGCTTGGTGGTCATCGCCCGAGATGTCACCGAACAACGTGTCGCTCAGGCGACCCTGGCGGAGGTGGATGCGCGGACGATGGAGGGTGAGGCCCTCGCACACATCGGCAGCTGGTTGTGGGACGTGAGGACGGGAGTGGTGCAGTGGAGCGCTGAATTCCACCGGATTCATGCGGTCGATCCATTGGATTTCGATGGCACGTTCGAGTCGTATCTGGAGCTGATCCACCCCGAGGATCGCGATCGAATGCGGAAGGCCATGACGGAGTCGGTCGATTCCGGACGGCAGTTCAACGCCGAGTATCGGGTGATCCGCCCCGACCAAGAGGTCCACTTTGTTCAAGTGAGGGCACAACCGACGTTCGGATCGACCGGAAAGGCCGTCGGGCTACGGGGGATCGGACAGGACATCACCGACCACATCGGATCCCGAGTCAGGACGGACCAACAAGGTTCCTGACTCGTGCGATCAGGTCGCCCCCCGACCCTTCCTGGTGATCGCCGTCGACCATGGACGCCAATTCACGGAGCGTGCTTCCGGCCTGCGAACGGGCCGAGGTCACGACATCGGCAAACTCTTCTGTTCCAAAAAGCTTCGTCAACGATCGACCCAGTTGGTCGAGCTCTTTGCCTCCAGTCCTGGCGCCGATGACGTATCCGATGATCAGTGCCCAGAAAGCGCCCTTCATTGTGCCTCCTCCAACTCAGCCTCCGCGTGGAGACGTACGCGCACATCAGGAAAGATGCGGAGCATCAACATCGTGGGAGATGGGATTGCGAAGTCACGGATGTCGAACACCTGCTCGCCTGTGACCACGAGGCGTTGATCTGAGAGTGCGTCCACGCTCACGGTGCCTTCGGCCGACCGAGTGATCCCATGAAATGTGAGCTCGCCTGCCAATCGGTAGCGGGTCCCCGGCCCCGTCGCGTCGCATCGCCGTAATTCGAGGGAGGCCGTGGGGTAGTGGCGGGCATCGATGCGGCGTAGCAGTTCGGCGTCGTAGAGTCGATTTCCCGAAGTCAACCCCATCACGTCAATCGTTATCCGACCAGAAGGAGCGAAGTCGAGGTGCAGCACTCCGTCTGCCATTGCGGCTTGGAATGATCCCGCAACGCCGAGCGTTCCGAAACTGAGGGGACCCACAGTCGACCGCACGTCTATGAGAACCGCCGATCGCTCGGGATCGAGTCGGAAGTTCTTGGACCTCGCTGCCTTGGCGGGAGTGATGCCCGATGTGTTCCGCTCCACGTGATGGGGCAGCTCATCACGTTCCAGTTCGACGGGATTGAAGCGGCTCCTCCCATCGGACGTAGAAGACACCGGGGACCACGCGACGCCGAGTGCAGACGACCAGCCTCCCCCGACTTCAGCGAGGACGGCATCCGTCGTCCCAGTCGCTTGGTAGCGCCGAAGGACCTGTCCGAGGTGGTCATGCTCGTCCTTGATCACGCCCATCCATACTCCAAGGACTCGCTCGCCCATAGGGGTGAGCGAGTACACGCGACGGGACTGGCCGGCCGTCGGGCTCTGCGATCGTGCTTCGACGAGCCCGTCGGTCTCCAGCTGAGCCAGCGCCCGGTACACGGCCGGACGGTCGACGTGACCGAACTGGAATTCTTCGAGGCGGGGCACCAACCCGTAGCCGTACCCAGGTTGCTCTGAGAGAAGCAGCAATATGGCGGGAAGGACGAAACGCCGAGGGGGCGCCAATTCGAAGCGTGAAGCCCCTTCATCGACGGTGGGCAGGGTGCCAAATGCCATGATAATTTCATCTTCGTCGGGCAATTCGGAGGTGTCAACCGCGACGACCAGGGAAATCAGGAATACGTGCAAAAGACACTCATTTACAGATGAGCCGATACCTTGTAGTACTGCACATGCCGCCCTCAAGGAGCGGCATCCAGCGGGGGAGTGACCGTGCGAGCCATCCAGGAGTCCACAATCGCAGCGGGATCGGCCTGGTATCCCAGAATTCGGGTGCCATAGGGGATGACCCGATACGTCATTTCGCCCGAACGTTCGCATATGTGGATCGATGCTCGCTCCAATGTGCACCCGATCCACTCGGGTACGGACGGTGTTGAGGGCTACGTCGAGTTGGAACTGGCTTCAGACGGTGGGTTGGATGTGGCCGTCAGTCCGACGGGAGAACTCTCCCTTTCGGTGGACAGGCTCAGTTCGGGCAACCGGTTGGAAGATCGCGAATTGCACAAACGCATCGACTCCCGTCGCTATCCGACCATCTTGGGAGTGCTCAAGAAGATGGAGCCATCAGGCGTCGAAGGGTCGTACAGGGTGAGTGGTGACATAACCTTTCGGGGCGTCTCACGTCAGCACGAGGACCTGATGAACGTATCGAGCGTCGATGGGCAGACGATTCAGTTGGAAGGAAGATCCCGTATCGACATCCGCGAATTCGGTATGGAGCCTCCTCGGTTGCTGATGGCACGGGTTGAACCAGAGGTCGAAGTCCGCATTCAAATAGTCGCCGTGAAGCAGTCGTAGCGAAAGGCCCTCCTCACAATCGAAGGCCGTACGGCGCCGAGATGTCCACCCAGCTGCCCTGACCGGAATGCTGATGGGAATGGACTATCGATCTCACGGGGTAGAGTTCGTATGTTGGATTGCGTTCAAGGGAGCGACGACCGGTGCCCTTAATCCTCAAGCCTGGGACATCATGGTGGGAGACCTACGCCAGGTGTATCCAGGTGGCGCCCGAAGCCTTTGATTCTGATCGCCTGCGAAATCTGACACGCGGAGAATGGCGACGCATCGGCATTCCAGGTGACCATGTGAATGCCGTGGATGGCACACCGATACCGGGGCCTCCACTCGTCAACTACGATGAGGCGGTCGCGGCAGTGGCACACGCGCTCGAGGAACACAAGACGTGGGCGACCGTAGAGTTGGATGAGCGCCGCACCATGGTGTCAGACGCGGTCGATGGGTTGGTTGAGCATCGTGATCTGCTGGCCCTCTTGCTCGTGTGGGAGATCGGCAAGCCCTGGCGTCTGGCATGTGCGGACGTGGATCGCTGCGTCGACGGGGCCCGGTGGTACCTCGGCCAGATTGAGCGCCAGCTCACCACCAGCGACGGAAAGCAGCGCCTACCGTTGCCCGGGCCTGTCTCAAACATCGCGAGTTGGAACTATCCGATGAGCGTCCAGGTCCACGCCGAACTGGTGCAGGCTCTCGCGGGCAACGCCGTTGTGGCGAAAACTCCCAGCCAGGGTGGGTTTTACGCGCTGACTCTGGCCCATGCCCTCATGCGCCGGGCCGGTCTTCCCGTCACGCTTCTCTCGGGCATGGGTTCGCACATGGGGGAAGTGCTCATCCGCTCCGAGGGCATAGGTGCGCTGGTCTTCGTCGGGGGTCGTGCAAACGGCCGTAGGGCAGCGGTCTCTCTTGCGGACACCGGGCGGCGACACATGCTCGAGCAAGAAGGCTTGAATTCCTGGGGTATCTGGAATTTCTCGCAGTGGGACCTCCTCGCCCAGCACATGCGAAAGGGGTTCGAGTACGCCAAGCAGCGCTGCACGGCCTATCCCCGTTACGTTGTCCAGCGTCGCCTTGTCCCCGCTTTCTTGGAGGCGTACCTCCCTGTCGTGCATGCGATCAAATTCGGCAATCCACTCGCCGTGGTGCACCCCGACGACCCCCTTCCGGAATTGGACTTTGGCCCCGTTATCCACGCCACGAAGGCCGCCGAGCTCACGAAGCAGTTCGACGAAGCAGTCAGCGGTGGCGGTATCCCGCTGTACCGGGGGTCGGTCGGCGACGGGCTGTTCCTCGATGCACAGGACACGGCGGCATATGTCGCGCCCTCGTGCGTTCTCCAGCCTCCGGCCTCCTGGTCGCTCCATCACGCCGAGCCATTCGGCCCATTGGACTCGGTGGTGGTGGTCGACACCCAAGCCGAGCTCGTGGCGGCGATGAACGTGTCGAACGGGTCCCTTGTGGCCAGCATCGCGACGGACGACGCTGACATGGGTGACCGGGTGTCCGAGGAGTTGCTGGCCTTCAAGGTTGGCATCAACAAACCCCGCAGCCGCGGCGATCGGGAAGAGGTGTTCGGAGGGCTCGGCGCCTCCTGGAAGGGTGCGTTTGTGGGTGGTGATCTGTTGGTGCAAGCACTCACCTACGGATCCGAAGGCTCCGGCGAGGAGCTCTTTGGGAACTTCCCGAGCTATTCACGCTTGCCTCCGCGCTGATGGCATTCGCCGGAGGACGTGGAAGGCGATGTCCTCCTCGAGGATGTGATCGCCCATGCCACCGATGAGAGCCGCGCGTACTATCACAAGTGGGTTGCCACCGACCTGGTCCTCTGGGATAACTGGAGGATGATGCATTGCGCAAGAGGCGTGCCCGCCGGGTCTTATCGTCATATGCAGCGCACGACTATTGTCGGGGACTACGGGCAAGGTCGCCTGCGTGATGCGCGAGCCATCATCAACGATGCGCTTCGCGTCAACGTGTAAGCGCCGCAGCCGTTCCTCACCTGCCAACCCTCGGGGTGTGGCGAGTGGTGTTGTCAGCTCGATTCGGCGAACACCGGCAGTACTGTCGCTCCGAGGAGCTCGACCTGATCGACGTCGCGCAGGTCGAGCACGCGAAGGTACGCCCGCGCCGCTCCGAGTTCGAGATAGGTCCTCAAGCCCTCGCAGATCTGATCGGGGGTCCCGGCGAGGTCCGCCGCTTCGAATTGCTGGGGCGAGACCGCGCCGCGGCGTTGCACGTCTCGCCCGTCGGCGCCGCACACCGTCGTGAGTGTCACCGAGAGATCGAGCGATGCTGGGTCCCCTCCGACCGTTTCGCACGCACGGCGCACGCGGTCGAACGCATCGCGTGTCAGGTCTGGTCCCTGAAACGGAGGCAGGTTGAATTCGTTGGCGTAGCGAGCGGCGAGTGCGGGGGTTCGTTTGGGGCCGGTGCCGCCGACGATCACGGGTGGATGGGGGAGCTGCACGGGCTTCGGCAGGCCGGGGCAGTCTGCCAGCTTGTAGTGCTCCCCGTGGAATGAGAAAGTCGATCCGATCGGCGTATTCCAGATTCCGGTGATGATGGCGAGCTGTTCGTCGAGTCGGTCAAAGCGCTCTTTGGGTGAAGGGAACGGAATCCCATAGGCGCGGTGCTCCTCTCCCGACCAGCCCGCGCCAAGTGCCAGCGTAATTCGCCCACCACTCATGGCATCGACTTGTGCGACCGCAATGGCCATGGGTCCAGGCAGGCGGAATGTAGCCGCGCTCACCATGGTCCCGAGTCTGATCCGACTGGTCTCCCGGGCGAGACCTGCGAGTGTGATCCAGGAATCCGTTGGTCCCGGCAAACCAGTGGTACCGAATGCCAGGTAGTGATCAGAGCGGACGAAGTCATTGAACCCCGCCCGTTCCGCCGCGCGCGCGGCCTGAAGTTGGTCGTCGTAACTGGCGCCCTGCTGGGGCGTCACCATGAGGCCGACCCGCATGGGGAAGTCAGTGCTCGAGTTGGTCGCAGGGGACGGAGCGTTCCATCATGCGAACCAGGGGATACCCCTCGGCGGCGGGCCGATCAGAGTCGTTCTCCCATCGCCCGCCGCAACGCTTCGTTCGGCGCCTCGGGCAGTTGATCGAGCGGCTTGGTGATCTCGCCGACGGTCGGCCCTACCCGAGAGGCCAGTGGCTTGAGTGCTTCCAGATCGAAGTCGAAGAGCCGGGCGGCGTTCTCGGAAAGGACCCGCCGTAGCTGGGTGGCCTCGGTGCCCGAAAAGATCGCCCGCAGGTTCTCCCGACTGAACGGGTAGGTGCCTTCATCATGGGGGTAGTCCGAGCCCCACATGATCCGATCGGTCCCGAGCCGGGCGATGGCACTGCGATCGGGCTTGCTCGGTATGGACAGTCCGACCCAGCAGTTCTGCGCGAAATACTCGCTGGCCGTACGGGGAAGAACGTGGTCCTGGTTGAATCGCATCTCTCCGGTGGCGCCGGTATCGCGGATGGTGGCCAACATCGGGTCAAGCCGGTCGAGCAGCGGAGGCAGCCAGGCGGCGCCCATCTCCGTCATGACGAACTTGAGGCCCGGGTGCCGTTCGAAGACACCCGACAGCAGCAGGTGGACGAATGGCCGCTGCGAGTAGAACCCCACCTCTGACATGTACAGCAGCATGGACACCGGGTAAGGGCCATAATCGGGGCACCCGATGCCACCGTGGCTGTGCACGGGAACCCCGAGCTCCTCGCACAGCGACCACAATGGTTCGTAGCAGGGATCGTACAGTGGCTTTACCCACGACACGTCCGGCGGGATGTTCGGGAGGAGGATTCCGCCGCGCAGCCCGTGCTCCTTGATCCACCGCACATCGGCCAGGGCATCGTCGACATCGTTGAGGAAAATCTGGCCGATCCCGGCCCGTCGCTCGGGGTACTCGTTGCACCAGTCCACCAGCCAACGGTTGTGGGCCCGGATGCCGGCCAGCCGGTGCTCGTACGCCTCCGGCGGCGGTGGTGGTGCGAAGAGGACGAAGCTCGGGAAGAACGGGGGGACAGTGTTGGGGAAGATGACCTCGGCCACGATGCCGTCCTCTTCCTGCTGCGTGTTCCGCATGTCGTTGTCCCAATTGCGCAGGCGGCGCTGGTCACCGAGGTCTCGGAAGGGGTTCTTGTACTTGCCCCGCCAGGCGTCGAAGTCCTCGAGGTAGGCGGGGTCGAGGTACTCCCGATACTGGGAGTGGCTACCACCGGCGTGGCAATCGGCGGAGATGATCGTCAGGTGTTCCGTGGCGTCCGTGCTGTCACGAACGGCGACACCAAGGGTCGCTGACATCAGGGAAGGTCCCCTTTCATAACTGGAAGAATTGTCGCCGACAAGGTGTCGAACGGTACAAGGTTAGGGCAATTTCCAGTCCCACCCGAAACGACGTGTCCGCCCCGCTAGGCCTATTCGTCGAGCTTGAAGACCCGCATGGCGTTCTCCCTGAGAAATTTGGGCCACACGTGGTCTCGGAAGGGAACGTAGGGCATCTCGTTGAATGTGCGCTCGAGGCTGATCCCCATCGGGTAGTACCCGGCGTACATGACCTTGTCGGCGCCCCGGGTGTTGGCGTAGTCGATGATGGCCTTGGGGTAGTACTTGGGCGCGAAGGCGCTGGTCATGTAATAGAGCCCCGGCCATTTGAGCATCAGTTTCACAGCCAGGTCCTCCCACGGCTCCGCCCCGTGGCGCATGACGATCCGCAGCTCGGGAAAGTCGTAGCACACCTGGTCGAAATGTCGGACGTGCTGGCAGTCCATCGGTACCCGCGGCCCGGGCACGCCCGCGTTGGTAATCATCGGGATGTCGAGGTCGATGCACGTCTGGTAGACGGGGTAATACCGCCGATCGCTGACCGGCACTTGCGGGACGCAACCTGCCGGGAAGGACTGGACCGCTTTGATCCCGAACTCGTCGTGTGCGCGACGGATCTGGCGAACCGATCCGGTGATGTCGTTCGGGTCCACATGAATACTGGCCCGGAACCGATCGGGATACTCACTGAGCGCTCTTCTCGAGGTCTCGTCCAGCCCGCCGAGCAGGCCGATGGCGACCCCGCACTTGTCCATCTCGGCCAGGGTCACCTCAATGGGGTCGTTCCCCTTCTCCAGGTGATTCGGGACGTCATGGAAGATGTACTCGACAGGGAACACCATGTCGGCACTGCCTTCATCACGGAGCAGCGACCGGAAGGTGTAGTCGTCGATGTTGGCGTCGGCGTGTGGAAACGCGATCATCAGATCGACGGCTCCGACATCGGTTGGCATGCCCATGCCGTATCTCCCCCTGGCGATCGTGGTGGGCGGGTCACGCTAGATGTGACCGGTGGCAGCGGTCAAATGACCGGCTGTATCGTTGAGAGTGGAGTATCCCGCAGGCTGGCCCGCCCGCGCTCAGCCCGGGACCGACACGCCCCAGTAATTCAGGACCCCGCCGACGTACGGGATGTTCTGGACGCCCGTCACGTTCTTCTGCGCCCCGGTTACCTCCGGCGCGTAGACGATGTAGACCGTGAGGGCGTTGTGGATGATGAAGAGCTGGATCTTGGTCCAGATGCCCTTGAGCTTGGGACTGCTCGGGGGGAGAGCCTGGAGCTGCTTGTTGAGGGCGTTGAGGGTGGGGCTGCTGTAGCCGCACGTGTCACCCACGTCGCCGGGAATGTACTGGGTGGTGATCTTTTGGATCCCCGGCAACCCCTCGGGGTTGAGTCCCATCTGGGCCTTCTTGAGGGTGTAGAAGTCGGTGACGTAGTTCGACGTCTGGACGATCGAGAGCGTGACGCCGATCTGCTTCCACTCCTGTTGGAGCACCGTGGCCAGCTGATCATCCTGGGGTTCGGGCAGGGGCATGATGCTGGTCGAGAAGCCATGGGGGTATCCGGCCTGGGCCAGTAGGGCCTTGGCCTTTGTCGGGTTGTAGGCGTAGACGTTGGTCAGCGCCTTGTCGTAGTAAGACGACGAAGTCGGGAAGATGCTCCAGGCCGGTTGGCCCTTGCCGTAGAGGAGGGCGTTGTTAATGGCAACCCGGTTCGTGGCGAAGTTGAGGGCCTGACGGACCTTGAGGTTGGCCAGCGGCCCCGAGGCCGTGCAGATGGGGACGAAGAAATAGCTGGCGTCGGGGAACGCCGAGCTCGACTGCAGTTTGGTCTGGGCCTTCAGGGCCGGGATGTCGGAGTCGGGGATGCCCTCGACGTCCACCAGCCCCGACTCGAGAGAGTTGAGCTGCTGGGGCCCGGTGGGAACGTTGACGAAGGTGACACCCGTGAGATGGATGGCGCTGGCGTCCCAGTACTTGGGGTTCTTCACCAGGACGATGCTCTGACCCTGGGCGTAGCTCTTCAGCATGAACGGGCCGGCACCGACCAGGTTGAGGTTCGGGTTCGCCGAAGCGGAGCCGGTGGGCAGGGTCATGAATGACTCCTGGTCGGCCAGGAGCGGATAGAAGGTGCTGGCCACCGGCTGGGAGAAGTTCATGACCAGCGTGTCGGTCCCGGTCACGTCGATGGAAAGGTCCGACATGGACTGGTCCCAGACCCCGGGGTGCGGATTGGTCAGGTTGCGCTCGTATCCGGCTTTGACGGCAGCGGCGTTGAGGGGCGTGCCGTTGGAGTACACGATACCCGGACGGATGGTGACATCGATGGTGCTGGGGTTGACCACCGTGGCGGAGGACGCCAGGTCAGGTACATAGGACCCGCTCACCGTCTGGCGCAGGAGCCCGGCGTAGATCGGCCAGTCGTAGGCGTAGCAGCAGGCCGAGCTGGTGAATTGCGTGGGATCGAACTCGATGGGATTGATGCCGGAAGAAAGGGCGTAGCCCGTGGTCAAGTCGCCATACTTGCCGCCCGAAGCGGCTCCGGCAGGAGTGCTCCCCGCCACCAGCACCTGAGCATTCAGCACGAGGCCGACGGCCATCACCGCCATCGACATGCGTCGGACCACCATTCCCCCCTTGATTTTCATGGAGTCAGCTCATCTTTCCTCGCGTGTGGGTGGGGGCCCGGATCGGCGCGCCCTAAGAGGGCTCCTGGTACACGATCGCCTCAAGCTGCCCCCTATTCCGCCGCACCGCCCTGGCCGAACACGAATCACAACGCTCCGCCACCTCTGACAGGCGTCAGCTCCGTTCCACGCCAGCTTGACCGGAAGTAATGCGGTTGTCCAGTGTTCGACACGAAATAGGAAGGTTCATCGCAGCCTGTCCCGCGGCTTCGCAGCCCCCCGAGGGCGGGTCGGGGCTGGCTGAGCTGTCGCGGAAACTCGTCCGTGAGTAGCATGAACGGCGCCGACATCGCCAGGATGTCGGCCGACGACGAGGACAGCGGCGGGCTGCCGGGGGGGGTCGAGTGGGCAGGTTGGTCCTACGGCGTCTGCTGAGCATCATCCCGGTGCTGCTCTTCGTCTCTTTCGCCATCTTTCTCCTCCTGGCGCTCGTTCCTGGCGACCCGGCGGTAACTCTCGCCGGCGGCTTGACTGCCACGCCGGCGGAGATCGCCCGGGTCCGGGCGCAGTTGCATCTCAACGATCCGTTGCTGGTCCAATATTGGCACTGGCTCACCGCGGCGCTCCATGGAGGCCTGGGCACGTCGCTGTCCACCGGCCAGTCGGTGGGCTCGCAGATCGCCGCCCGGTTCCCGGTGACCTTCGGACTCGTCGTGGCCGCGGCCATCGTGTCCCTGATCGTCGGCATCCCCTTGGGCATCCTGTCCGGCGTCCGGCCCGGCGGAAGTCTCGACTCCGGTGCGCGGTCCTTCTCCAGCCTGGGTCTGGCCGTGCCGAGCTTCTGGCTGGGCATCCTCCTCGTGTCGATCCTGGCCGTGCACTGGCGGATCTTCCCTTCGACCGGCTACACCGCCATCACGGCGTCGTTCACCGGCTGGCTGAAAGACGTCACCCTGCCGGCGGTCACCCTGGGTGTGGGGGTGGGAGCCACGCTGGCCCGCCAGCTCCGGGCCTCGCTCATCGACGCACTCGATACTCCCTACGTCCGCACGGCCTGGGCGAAGGGGGGGACCCGCCGCTCGGTGCTGCTCCGCCACGCCCTCAAGAACGCCTCCATGCCGGTGGTGACGATTTTCGGGCTGCAGATCGGCTACCTCCTGGGCGGCGCCGTGATCGTTGAGCAGATCTTCTCCTTCCCCGGCCTGGGGACCTACATGTTGAGCGGTATCACCGACCACGACCTGCCGGTGGTCCAGGGAGTGGCCGTCATCTTCGTGCTCTTCCAGATGGCCATGAGTCTCCTGGTCGACATGAGCTACAGCTACCTGAACCCGAAGGTACGGGTGGCGTGACCGCGGTCACCGGTGACGTCGGCCTCCAGGACGGCAAGCGACCCTCACTGCGTGGGTGGTGGGCCGAGCATCAGCGCCTGCAGCGCTTCCTCGTCCACGGCGGGGTGCTGCTGTCGATCGCCTGGGTGCTGCTCATGATCGTCTTCGCGCTCTTTGCCCCCTTCATCGCCCCGCACGATCCGAACGCCCAGAACCTGGCCGATACCAACGCCGGCATCAGCGCTGGTCACTGGGTCGGGACGGACGACCTGGGACGCGACGTGCTCTCCCGCCTCATCTACGGCGCCCAGAGCTCCATGCAGGTGGCCTTCGAGACGGTGGGGCTGGCCATGGTGCTGGCGCTGCTCATCGGACTCGTGGCGGGCTTCCGGGGTGGTTGGATCGACTACCTCCTCATGCGGGGCGCCGATGCCGGCCTGGCCTTCCCGCCCCTCGTGCTCGCCCTGGCCGTGGTGGCGGTGCTCGGAACTTCGGTCAACGACACCTCCTTTGCGCTGGCCGCCGTCTTTGCACCGGGCTTCGCCCGCTTCGTCCGCGGCCAGACACTGGCTGTACGGGAGGAGTCATTCGTCGAGGCCTCGACGTCCATCGGTACACCCCCCGCCCGCATCGTGATCGTGCGCATCCTTCCCAACGTGATGACCGGGTTGGTCGTGGGCATCGCCATCGCCCTCGGCTCGGCCGTGTTGGCCGAATCCGGGCTGGCCTTCCTGGGCCTGGGGCCGCCGCCCCCAGCCTCCGGCTGGGGGTCCATGCTCCAAGAGGCCTATGACACCTCGCTCTTCACGCACCCGTGGTCTCTGGTGCCGGCCGGCCTGACCATCGCTCTGACGGTGCTGGCCTTCAACACCATCGGCGACTCCTTGCGGGACACGATCAGTGGAGCGGCGACCAAGTCACGCCGCCAGCGCGGTGTAAAGCGCCAACGGGGCATCACCGCAGTGGCCCGCCCGGCTCAGCCCACACCGCCGGTGGTTCTGTCGCAGGCCACCGGCCAGCCCGCGCTCCTGGAGGTCCGCGACCTGAGCGTTGAGTTCCAGACCGATGCCGGCCGGGTCAGGGTGGTGGACAACGTGTCCTTCGACGTCTGTGAAGGCAAGATCGTCGGGCTGGTGGGTGAATCGGGCTCCGGCAAGACCGTCAGCTCCCTTGCCGTTCTGCGCCTCCTCCCCTCACCACCGGCCCAGATCGTCGGGGGCTCCATCAAATTCAACGGGCGCGACCTGTTCGACATGGAGTTCGACGAACTGCGGCGGATCCGGGGGCGCGACATCGCCATGGTCTTCCAGGACCCGCTGGCCAGCCTCGATCCCTCATTCACCGTCGGCTACCAGCTGATGGAGGCCATCCGGCTGCACGAGAAGGTGACCCGCGCCGCCGCAAAGGATCGAGCGGCGCAGCTCCTCGAAGGTGTCCACATCCCCGATCCCGCGCAGCGCCTCTCCGCGTACCCCCATCAGCTTTCCGGCGGTATGCGTCAGCGGGTGATGATCGCCATGGCCCTGAGCTGCCATCCGCGCCTGCTCATCGCCGACGAGCCAACCACGGCGCTGGACGTCACCGTGCAGGCCCAGATCGTGGAGCTGCTCAGAGAGTTGCGCGAAAAGGAGGACCTGGCCGTCCTCTTCGTCACCCACGACCTGGCCCTGATTTCCGAGCTCTCCGACGAGATCGTCGTAATGTATGCCGGCCAGGTGGTGGAGCACTCACCCACCGCTGATCTCTTCGGGCGTCCATTGCATCCGTACACGGCGGCGCTGCTGGCCGCCTCGCCGGGCATCCGGACGGAAGCGGACAGCCACGCGCTGATCGCCGGCCAGGTGCCCCAGGCCGGCCAGTTCCCTTCGGGGTGCCGCTTCCACCCGCGCTGCACCTATGCCGAGGAGGCATGCCGGACCGCACCCGTTGAACTGACGTTGGCCGCCCCGGATCGCCAGAGCCGGTGCCGGCGGGTGGAGGAACTGACGTTGACCGGCGTCGGGTCCGAGGTGGCGATCCGGCTCGGCGCCGACCCGGTCGGAGCATCATGAGGACCAACGTCGAGACCGTGTCGACGGTGGTACCTGACGCGGCGGTCGTGGCCAGGCTGGTCGGCGTGTCCTGCGACTTCTCGGTCCGCCTCCCCGGCCGAGGGAGAGGCACGGTGCATGCGGTCGACAACGTGGACTTGGCAGTCGAACGCGGCCGGACACTCGGGCTGGTCGGCGAGAGCGGTTCGGGAAAATCAACCCTGGCCCGACTGCTGCTGCGCCTGATCCGACCCACGTCCGGGCAGGTGATGTTGGGCGATGACGACATCACCAGCGCCAAGGGTGCTCATCTGCGGACGTTGCGGCGGAAGATGCAGCTGGTCTTCCAGGACCCGTACTCCTCCTTCGACCCGCTGGCCAACATCGGATCCAGCGTGGGCGAGGCGCTTCGGGTCCACACCGACCTCGGACGCGCCGCGCGTGAGCAGCGGACGGCCGAACTGCTCGACCAGGTTCGCCTCCCGGCATCGTTCGCCCGGCGCCGTCCCCGCGAGGTGTCCGGTGGACAGCTGCAGCGGGCGGCCATCGCCCGAGCCCTGGCGACCGAGCCCGAGTTGCTGGCGCTCGACGAGCCGCTCAGCTCGCTGGACGTGGCTACCCAGGTGCAGATCGTCGACCTCCTCGGTGACCTTCAGGAGCGTCTGGGCATTGCCTACCTCTTCATTTCGCATGACCTCAACCTCGTGCGGTCCCTCAGCCAGACGGTGGCCGTCATGTACCTCGGACAACTCGTCGAGGAAGGACCGGTGGAGGAGCTCTTCGGCTCGGCCCACCATCCCTACACCCAGGCCCTCCTCTCGGCTTCGCCCAGCATCGACCCGGCCCGACGACAACTGCGGATCGTCTTAGAGGGCGACATTCCTTCTCCCATGAACCCTCCCAGTGGCTGTCACTTCCGGACCCGCTGTCGCCATGCCATGGCGGTGTGCGCGGACGAGGAGCCTGCGGCAACGCAGGTCGGCCAGCTCGTGGTCCGTTGTCATCTGATGACGCCGACCCGAGACGAGGCCCCCGAACCCGATTCGCCGGCTACCACGCGGCGCACAAGTGGCCGGTGACGGGGCGGGCGAACTACGCTCCGTGCGGATTCCGCGCCCGTCATGGAGGGTTCGTACACGAGGGGGGCCGAGGGCATGACCGAGCAGTCGGGGCTGACCCTGCGTTGGCCGGACGGTTCGCTGACCGAGAGCCAGCTGAAGGCGATCGTCGGTCGGGGAGCCCCCTTCGAGCTCGTCGAGGAAGTGGTGTCGGGCACACCGTTGTGCGTCTTCGCCCACCGACACCACAGCCTCGGGGAGGTTCTCTCTTCGGCAGCCGATCAGTTCGGCGAGCGGCCCTACGTGGTCTTCTCTGATCGAGAATTCACCTACTCCTCCATGGTGCCCACCGTGGCCACGGTGGCCCGCCAACTCGAGGACCGCTATGGCCTGGGCAAAGGTGACCGGGTGGCGCTGGCCTCGGCCAGCTGCGCCGAGTACGTGATCGCCATGTGGGCGGCGTTCTCCCTCGGCGCCATTGTCGTCGCGCTGAACGGCTGGTGGACCGGTGCGGAGATGTCGTACGCACTCGAACTGACCGCACCTCATGTGATTCTCGGCGATCGGCGGCGCCTGGCGCGGCTGGAAGGCTACGACATCGGTTCGGCGCCGATCGGAGTGTTCGAGGACGGCGCCATCGATCTCGACCCGGACCCCGACGTGCGCCTGCCCGATGTTCGGGTGCATGAGGACGAGCCGTGTCTGATGTTGTTCACCAGCGGAACCACCGGACGGTCGAAGGCGGCCGTCCTTTCCCACCGCAACAAGATCCACTTCGGCCGGGCCCTTTTGCTCGGAGGCGCAGAGATGGCCATCCGCGCGCCCAGCCAACCACCTGCGTCCCCATCGGGGCCGGGCTGCGTGATCTCCTCCATGCCCCTGTTCCATACGTCGGGATTGAGCGGGCAATTGATCGCCGGGATGTTCACCGGCACGACCACGGTCTTCCCCGAACCTGGAAGGTGGCAGGAGGACGTCCACCTCGAGCTGACCCAGAAGTACAAGGCGACGATGTGGTCAGTCGTACCTACCCAACTGTGGAGGCTGCTCGAATGGCCGGAACTCGACCGCTATGACCTCTCGTCGCTGCAGCGGGTAGCCGGGGGTGGTTCCGTCTGGCCACCCGAACTGCTGCGTGCCCTGGAGGAACGGCTGCCGAATGTGCAGCGGACGGTCGGCTACGGGATGACGGAGACCACGTCATGCGGGACCTCGTTGAAGAGTGCCGCCACGTTCGACCACCCCGACTCGATCGGTCAACCGGGTCCGACGGTGGAAGTACAGATCCGCGATCCGCTCAGGAACGAGGTGCTGGCCGAAGGTGACGTCGGCGAGATCTGCCTGCGCTCGGCGGGGACCTTTCTCGGTTACTGGCAGGACCCCGAAGCCACCAGGGCCGTGCTGGAAGTGGACGGCTGGTACCACACGGGCGATCACGGCTTCATCCGGGACGGATTCGTGTACCTGGGAGGGCGAAGGACCGACCTGATCATTCGCGCCGGCGAGAACATCTATCCGGTCGAGATAGAGAACCGGCTGATCGAGCACGCGGACATTCTCGAGACGGCTGTCGTCGGAGCGCCACACCCCACTTTGGGAGAGGAGGTTCACGCCTTCGTCGTCCGCCGGCCTGGAAGCGACATCGACGAAGAGGCTGTCCGGTCCTGGGTGGCGCAAGTGCTGGCAGCGTTCAAGGTGCCGAGCAGGGTCCATTTCGTGGAGTCCCTGCCTCATAACGCAGCCGGCAAGGTGATGAAACACCTCCTGCAGCAACCCGAGCAGTCCAGTCGATTCATCCCAGAGTGAGAACACGCCCGCGCGCGGGCGTGAGTGCGAAACGGAAGGTGCCCTATGACAGACAACCTGGTCCTCGTCGATGATCCCGCCGAAGGAGTGAAGCGGATCACGCTGAACCGCCCCGAGAAGCGCAATGCCCTGAGCAACGCCCTGAGGGGCCAATTGTTCGAGGCGTTACACACGGCCGACGCCGACGATGCCGTGCGCGTGACCATCATCAGGGGGTCCGGCAAATGCTTCTCGGCGGGGTATGAGCTCGGTGGCGCCAACGAGGGGGTGCCTCTTCCCTTCTATACGGCGGCGGGCGAAGGGCAGTGGCCGCGTCACGTCACCGAAGGTTGGATGAGCATCTGGGACCTGGCGAAGCCGGTGATTGCCCAGGTGCACGGCTACTGCCTCGCCGGCGGCAGCGAGCTGGCGACGGGTTGCGACCTCGTCTTCGTTGCCGAGGATGCGGAGATCGGCTACCCCGCGGTCCGCTTCGGTGTTCCCGATATGCACTTCCATGCCTGGTTCATGGGCATGCGCACCGCGATGGCCATGATGTTGACCGGTGATTCCATCTCGGGAACCGAGGCGGCTCGACTCGGATGGGCCAATGCCGCCTTCCCGGCCGGCGAGCTCGATGAGAGGGTCGTCGCCTACGCCGAGCGGATCGCCAAGATGCCCGCTGATCTGATCCAGCTCAACAAACGGCTGGTACACCGGACCATGGAGGTCATGGGGCTCCGAACTGCCATTCGGGTCGGCACGGAGATATGCGCTCTCGGCATACATCAAAAGACCATGGAGACGTTCCTGGCGGACATCAAGGCCCGTGGGCTGACCGGCGCTTTGAGCAACCGCGACTCACCCTTCGGCGACTATCGGACGTCCGAATCGTCAACGGAATGACCGCGCACTCCCGACGTCACGCGATGGGCGCGGGCTCCCTCAAGAGAAAGGAAGCGTTGCCCCCGAAGAATTGCGGATGTGCATCGGGCGCGAGCCCGACGGCGGCGTAGTCCTCGATCGCGGTGAGCGTTCCCTCGGTATGGGGATAGTCACTACACGCCATGAACAAGTCGCCTGACGCTGCCATGAGGTCGAGCGGTCTCTCGTAGGAGAACGCCGCCACGCGCACTTGACGCCGGAAGTACTCGCTGGGCATGAGTGAGAGCTGAGTGGACTCGCCATTGAACCGTGCTGTGTGACGGTAGCCCCCGTCCATCATCTGCATATGTTGTGGCACCCATCGGGCCGACAACTCCATGATGCCCATCCGAAGCTCCGGATAGCGCTCCAACACGCCGTTCAGAATCAGATCGGTCAAGGCCAGGGCAGCGCCAGTCCATATGAAGACGACGCTCAGCGGGGAAATTCCACCTTCCAAGTCCTCCCCGTACCATGCTTCGTCAAATGGCCGAGGTTGGTTCGCCACGTGAAAAACCGGTGTGATGCCATGGTCGACGAACGCGGCCCAGACCCGATCGAGATCGGGGTGTGACAGAGGGCGCCCATCTACGAGTGACGGTGAGATCAAGGCGATGCGGATTCCGCCCTCAGCGAGTTGTCGGAGTTGGTTGTCGAACCAGGTCACGTCGCGGAGACTCAAATGAGCCACGGGGTGGAGCCGTCCTCCGCCATTCCCCGCAATCTCTACGATCCATCGGTTCCACGCCGTCATGTTGGCCAGGGTGGCGCGCACGTCGTCCTGCATCGGTCGCTCCCAACCGATCCCGTAGTTCGGGAACATGATCGAGGCGTCGAAGCCCGCTCTGTCGAGTTCAAGGAGGCGAGCACCTGGATCGGAATAGCTCGCCGTGAAATCTTCCAGATCGAATTCTGCGGGCAAGCCGTCGAGTAGGCGCCGTCGAAAGACACCTATGCCGTCGACGTCACCCGGGCGATGCGGACCACCCAGGCTCAGTCTGCGGTCGCCGGACATCAGCCAGGTGTATCCGTGGTCATCGGTCGCCATGTGGAGCGCCACATCCCGATCCGCTGGGTCGGCGTACTCGCGCCACATTCCCGATGGCTCAAAGAGGTGGGTATCGGAGTCGATGAGCAGGCTCACTGCGTCCCTCCCTTTCAGACGCCCCATCTTGGTTCGAAGCGCTGGCGGGAGCCTACCGCCGACGGTGGCCTCGGGCGGGCGAAGTCTGGATCCTCGGTCGACCCTCCCTCACTGCTGGTCCTTCGCAGTGAGAGGATGAGGTCTGTTGGGCCTCTGGCCACCGATAAGTGACCTGCAGCGCCAACGAAACGGTGGGGGGGACCTGGCCCAAGAGCGACAGGCAACGTGATGAGGTGCGATGACAGCGAGACAACAACAGCTTCCCACCAAAGGCCCACTCGCCCGTTACGAGCAGGGGCTCATCGACCGGATCAACAACTTCAACGACCCGCGACAGGAATGGCGGCGTCTCTTCTCGGAATTGCTGGGCACGTTCCTTCTGGTGTTGGTGGCTGCGGGGGCGGGCATGATGGGTCACGCCTTTCCTGGAAGCGTCAGCCGTCAAGCGGCGGTTGTCGCACCGGGTTTGATGGTCATGGCCGTCATCTTGTTCATGGGCAAGGTCTCCGGCGCCCACTTGAACCCCGTTGTCAGTATTGCGTTTGCGCTGCGCCGGGACTTTCATTGGCGGCGCGTGCCCGGCTACGTCGTGGTGCAGTTGATCGGAGCGACCCTCGCCGCGCTCTTCCTGCACAACGTGATCAAAGTCTCGGCCGCCTACGGGTCGAACTATCCCGCCCGGGGCTACTCGGGGATGGCTGCGTTCTGGCTGGAGCTCGTTCTGACGATGGGTCTGGTGAGCGTCATCCTCGGAACCGCGTCGGGAGCACAGAATGTCGGCGTGTTCGGCGCGCTGGGGGTCGGGGGTTACATCGCACTGGCCGGGCTCTGGGCGAGCCCGATCTCGGGTGCCTCCATGAACCCGGTCCGCACCCTGGGGCCCGACCTGGTGAGCTCGAACTTCACTGCCTGGTGGGTCTACCTGGCCGGGCCGGCCGCGGGAGCTTTGCTTGCCGTCGCCTTCGCGTTCGTCCTCCGTGGCCGAGGTGGCGGTCTCTCCGGTTCGAGTGCGGCCCAGGGCGGCCTGTTCACCGACGTATATCAGGCCGGGAAGTCCTGAACGGTGGGGTTCGGGTGCCCACGCCCGTGGCGTGGAGTGCCCAAGGGCTAGGGTTGCCTCGTCGCAGTGCAGGGCTCATCACTCATTCGTATGGGGGAGGACGACATGTCCGATGCGCGTGTTCTGGCTGGAGTCCGCCGGCTTGCCTATGACGGGGCGATCGATGCGGACGGCCACATCCTCGAGCCGCCCGACCTGTGGGAGCGATATCTGGATCCAAAATTCCGGGACCGCGCGCTTCGGATTGTGAGGGATGCAGACGGGCTGGAGGAGCTCGAGATCGGGGGACGGCGCTCGACCGTCACCGCCAAGGGAATGCCGTCACTCCTCGGAGTCATGGGTGCGCCCGATCTCATGTCGATCGCCCGTGACCCTGGGCGAACGTATGTGTCGGAGGCCGCCTACGGCAGTTTTGACCCCTCTGAACGGCTGCACCTGCTTGATGCCGAAGGCCTCGACGCCGTGGTTCTTTATCCCACCCTCGGCCTGCTTTGGGAGGCCGAGCTCGAGGATCCTGAACTGAGCCAGGCCTACACGCGCGCCTACAACCGCTGGATTTGCGAGTTCTGTTCGGACTCGGGCGACCGTCTGGTGCCGACGGCGCACCTGTCGCTGTCGGATCCCGAAGCCGCCGCCACCGAACTCGAGCGAGCCGTCGCCGAGGGTGCGCGGGGATGCTTCGTGTTGCCGTTCACCCATGCGCGACGGGCGCTGGCTCATGCCGCACACAACCGGGTCTTTGCCGCGGCACAGGATCTCGACGTCGTCTTTGCCATTCACCCCGGCTTCGAACCGGATTGGGTGAAGGGTGAACGGTTCACGGGAGGCAACTGGACCGAGGATCGATTGCAACTGCTCGAGTCAGTAAGAGGTGGCGATGGCGTTCGACATCAATTGGCCACATTTTTCGACATGGCCGTGTTCGATCAATTCCCCCGCCTCAAGGTACTGGTGCTCGAATCGGGAGGGGGCTGGGTCGGTCATTTCCTCGATCGGATGGATGCGGTGTACGCCCACACTCCGATCGGTGTCGGCATGTCGCTCAAGGAGAAGCCGTCGACGTATTTCCGGGACCGGTGCTGGGTCTCGTGTGACCCCGACGAGCATTCGCTCGCTCCGCTCATTGCGCGCTATGGCCCCACACAGTTCCTCTGGGCTTCGGACTACCCCCATGCCGACCACACACCTGACTACCTGGTGGACCTCGAAACGCTGGCGAGGCAGCTTCCCGACGAGAATCGCAATCGATTTCTGGGCGAAAACGTTCGAGAATTGTTCAAGATCGAGGGTCGCGCCGGCGCGTGACAAGCCCCGGCACGCTCACGTGTTGGGCTTGCCCGTCCAGTTCGTGGCATCGCGCAGCACTTGGCTGAAGGGCTTGCCCGTGTCGAAACTGGGCTCACGGGGGAGTCCGAGCTTGCGTTCGCCGATCCCGTTGCGTTGCATCTCGTTCGTACCACCGGCGATCGACATGATGCGGCAGTTGAGGTAGTACAGCGAGGTATCTGGTCCGTGTGCATCGGCTGGGTCCCAAGCCAGTGCTCCGGGACCACCCACCTCGACGGCGATGCGGGCTCGGATGGGGTCGTAGACGCCCTTGAACAGCTTGCCGTAGGCGGCCGATCCCGCGTCGAGCCGGCCGAGTCGATTGAGTTCGCCGATGCGGGCTGAAAGAGCTGCGCCGACAAAGTCAATGGTGTGGGCGCGGGCTATCTTCTGGCGAACGGTCGAGTCCGCCGCCGTCCCGGCCCGTCGCGCCAACTCGACGAGGTCAGGAGCGAGAGGTCCGGGGTGCAGCTCGGCCTTGGCGTCGATCGGCCTACCGCCGCCGCGTTCGCGCACGAGCATCGTCTGGGTGACGGTCCATCCCTCATTGACGTCGCCGATCCGGTAGATGTCCGGGATAGTCACATCGTCGAAGAAGTCCTCGCAGAACTCTGATGTGTCGTTGATCTGGCGGATCGGGCGGATCGTGAGACCGGGAGAATCACAAGGGACGGCGAACCAGGACAGTCCCCGGTGCTTGGGCTGGTCCCAGTCGCTGCGCGCCAGGCACATGCCCCAATCGGCAAGATGCGCATAGGTGCTCCAAATCTTCTGCCCGTTGAGCACCCACATGTCGCCGTCCCGTGTCGCCCTCGTCCGGGCCCCCGCAAGGTCCGATCCCGACGAGGGCTCGGAGAAGAACTGACATACGAGAGCCTCTCCTGCGAGAACTTTCGGAACGAATTCCGCCAGGAAGTCGGGCTGCCCGTGCGCCACCATGGTCGGCACGCAGACACCAAACGTCGTCCCCGTCAAGATGCCAAAGTCAGCGAGGACGTAGTCCTTCGCCTCCTCCAGGTATGCCGCCTCGTACTGCACGGGAAGGCCCTGGCCACCATACGCTTTTGGATAGCTGATCCCCGCGTAGCCTGCCTCGTACACACGGCGTTGGAGCTTCCGGCCTGCCGCGATCACCTCGGGGGTGTAGTACTCCACCTCGTGATGGTCGGGCGGTCCAACCCGACGCGTCATGTTGTCGGCCAACCAGGTGCGAGCCTGGAGCCGGTAGGCCTCCAGGTCAGGAATGGCCACATCTTCGGCGAGAGCACTGCTCATGGTGTCCTCCTCACAGCCCTTGGATCGCGCAGATCCGCTCGCGGTGCCATTCGGATTGACCGAACAGCAACCCATTCATCGTGATGCGGCGCAAGAACAGGTGGAGGTCATGTTCCCACGTGTAGCCGATGCCGGCGAAGATCTGGAAGCACCCCTGCGCCACGTCGATTCCGATGTCACCGAGCCACGCCTTTGCCATGCTGGCCACTTCGCCGGCGTCCGCGTAAGCACCCTGTACACCTTTGGTCGCCGCCGCAGAGATGGCGTGGGCGGCTTCGATCGACAGGCTCATGTCCGCCAGTTGATACTTGACTCCCTGGTATGAGCCGATCGGCCGGCCGAATGCGATGCGGTCCACCGCGTACTGCCGGGTCATCTCGAAGAGGGCGGCGAGCGTCCCGAGCGTTTCGGCGACCGAGAGGATGAGGGCAATTTGCAGTTGTTGCTCTATATCGGGCGCGGCCTCTCCACTCTTGCCCACGAGGGACTCTGGGCCCACGTCCACCTCGTTGAGTTCGACGGTGCCGAAGCGCTGCGTGATGTCGTGGGCGTCAAGCGGGTGAATGACGACGCCGGGCAGGTCGGTCGACACGAGGAATTGCGAGAGACCGTCAGGACCAGCGGCGACCACGAGCAGCCGGGTCGCCTGGGTCGCGCCTTGAATGGCTCCAGAGGTGCCCGACAGGGAGAAGCCCCCTTCGCGAGTGGCGGCTGAAAGCGAAGCGCCTGGTGCCCATGTCCCCGTTTCGTCGTTGGCGACCCACGCAGCCGCCTCGCCTGCCATGACCGCAGGCAAGATGCTGTCACGCTGGGACGCCGTTCCTCCACGGGCCAACGCGCTGGCCACCACGTTCATAGCCACGAACGGACCGGGTTGGAGCCGTTTGCCGCGCTCCTCGGCAACGATGGCGGCATCGCGCAAGCCCTCACCCGAAATGCTGCCGCCACCCAGCTCCTCGGGGACGAGCAGCGAGAACCAGCCGAGTTCTGCGGCTTCTCGCAGATAGCCCTGCGGGAGATCCGTTCCCGCTCCTTCGTCGAAAAGCTGGCGAACCGTTTCGAGAGGACACGTGGCATCCATGAACCTGGTGGCAGTGTCCCGAAGAAGCTGTTGATCGTCTGTCAGTGTGAGTTCCATGCGTCAATCCCTGGTCCAGGAGCGCTGTGCCCAGCCGAGTCTGCGGCACTGTATAGGCATTAGACCCCTCCCGTCAGATGCGGCCCGCGGACAGCTCATGCCGATGTGGTGTGTGCCGTGTGGGCCTCGCACTACTCAGCCCCGGCTGCACCGCCGGGTGCTTTGAAGAGGAAGTCCGCCATCAGCGCGCGGCTCGCGGCGTCGACATATTCGATCCTCACGCCGAGAGGATCACGGTGGTACGAGAACATGCGGGGGGCCTCGGCTCCGGCGCGACCGCAGATCTCGAGGGGGCAGGAGGATTCTTCGAGCTGTCGCGCGTCTCTCGTCAGCGCATCGGAGAAGAATCCGATGTGATGGAGGTTGGAGAATCCGTTGCACACCCACGGCGTTCCTGGTCGTTCTTCCACCAGTTCCAAGTGCGGGGCCTCGGTCGAGTAACAGAGTCGGAGCGAGATCACCTCGTCGGTTCCAGCAGCATTGCGAACCTCGGTGTCGGATTCGACGATCGGCCCCCATTCGACTCCGAGAAGAGACGAAAGCCGTTCGCGAGCAACCTCGATCTCGGGTACGACGATTCCCACATGGAACAGCTCACTCAGGCTCAATCCCTACTCCTCTTGATCGTTGCGTCAAGCTCCGAGGACCTTGACGGCTCACTTCCCGGACGTCGGCATGGTGGTCGTGCTCCTTGGGTGATCCCTGTTCGAATGCGATGGAGCCAGCCTCGCGCAAGGAATGGCTCTGTCACCAGAGGTCGCCCTTGCTCACCTGATCTTTCCCGGGACTGGCCAGCGGCCGTGGGGGAGTCTCACGACTCTGATACCTTCGTCACGTGGATGCCGATGAGCTGATCCTGATTAGCGTCGATGATCACATCGCCGAGCCCCCGGACATGTTCGATCGACACGTCCCGGCCCGGTACAAAGACCTGGCGCCGAGGGTAGTGGAAGAGAGCGACGGGGTCCAGCAGTGGTATTACGGAGAGGTCCGGGGCAGGAACCTCGGTCTGAACGCCGTCGCCGGCAAGCCGCCCGAATTTTTCAACATCGACGCCAACCGCTACGAAGAAATGCGTCCGGGTTGCTATGACGTGCACCAACGGGTGCAGGATATGAATGCCGGCGGGCAGCTCGCTGGGCTCAACTTCCCGAACTGGACCGGTTTCTCGGGCCAGGTGCTGAACCAGGGCCCGGACCCGCACGTGAACGACATTATGATTCGTGCCTACAACGATTGGCACATCGACGAGTGGTGCGGCGCCTATCCCGACCGGTTCATCCCATGCGGTCTGCTCCCCCTCTTCGACGCCGACCTCGCGGCCAAGGAGCTTCGTCGGCTTGCGGCGAAGGGCTGTCATGCCGTGACGTTCTCGGAGAATCCCGAAGCGTTGGGCATGCCGAGTATCCACTCCAGGGCTTGGGACCCGCTGTTTGCCGCGGCAGTTGACGTGGGCACGGTCCTCTGTTGTCACGTCGGTTCGTCATCGCGGACGTTCCACACGACGCAGGACGCACCCCCCAGTGTTGCGATGACGCTGTCATCGGTCTCCTCGATCCTCACCCTGGCCGATCTGATCTGGTGCGACGCCTTTCAGCGTTTTCCCAACCTCACGTTCTCGTTGACCGAAGGTGATATCGGGTGGATTCCCTATTTCCTGTGGCGGGCCGAACATGTGCTCGACCGTCATCACGGGTGGACGGGACACACGTTCCCCGAAGGGATCGATGGGCCGGCAGATGTCTTCAGGCGGAACATCCTTTGCTGTTTCATCAAGGAGCCGATTTGGCTCGCCAACCTCGAGAAATTCAACATCGACAATGTGTGCTGGGAGTCCGATTTCCCGCACTCCGACGGAACGTGGCCCGAGGCTCCCGAGGTTCTCTCCGGGATCCTGCAAGGTCTGGGCGACGAGCGGATCGACCGGATCACTCATGGCAACGCCATGCGCCATTATCAGTTCGACCCGTTCGCCCATCGGAGCCGGGATGATTGCCGGGTCGGGGCACTGCGGGCGGCTTCGCCCAACGTTGACACGGTCACTCGGGTCGGTCGACCTGCCGACGACCGCGATCTGGCCGCGTGGGCAAAAATCAGCGCCCGCGTCGCCGCCAATCGCTGAATCGGACTGGGAGATCCCGCTCCCACCAAGGCGAGAGGTACCTCCGTTCGGGCGGAGTTCGGGGCGGCCGGGCCCGGCGCACCGGGTGCATAGGCTGGCAGACGCCACGTGAGCGCCAACGGGTCGGGTCATGACAAAGCGACACCGACCGTTCGTCGAAGGGAGTGCCGAGTGCCCGCAGTGACCGTCGATGACCTTTCGAAGCTGCCCTCCATACCCGACCCGAGCGCCGCAGGGCCCGAGCGACCGCTCACATCGGTCACGACGGCGCCAGGCGGACTGGAGGGGGAAGGATTCCCCGTACGTCGGGCCTTCGCCGGGCTGAGCCTTCGTGACCTGGACCCGTTCGTCCACATGGACCAAATGGGTGAGGTGGAGTACGCCCCTGGGGAGCCAAAGGGAACTCCTTGGCATCCGCACCGAGGTTTCGAGACGGTGACCTACATGATCGACGGGACGTTCCAGCATCAGGACTCCCACGGAGGGGGAGGGCTCATCACTGATGGAGCCACCCAGTGGATGACGGCCGGGGCCGGGATCCTCCACATCGAGACACCACCCGAGGCGCTCGTCGTCTCTGGCGGCGTATTCCACGGCATCCAGTTGTGGGTCAATCTCCCAGCCAAGGACAAGTTCATCGCACCGGCCTACCAGGGGCTCGTGGCCGACGAGGTTGCCCTTTTGGGCTCACCGGACGGAGGGGCGCTGGTGCGCGTCATCGCCGGAGAGCTCGCCGGTGTGAAAGGTCCGGGGTCGACCCATACCCCCATGGCGCTGATGCACGCCACGCTCCGGCCCGGCGCCCAGCTGCGGATCCCCTGGGACCCGACGTTCAACGCCCTGGCCTACGTGCTGGCCGGGTCGGGACGAACGAGTACCGAGGGGCGCCCCGTCCACCTCGGACAGATGTCCGCCTTCGGCGCCGGTGATTGGATCGCCCTCCAAGCCGACGAGAGCCAGGATTCGCGTTCAGCGAATTTTGAAGTCCTCCTGCTCGGTGGACGGCCAATCGGCGAGCCCGTCGAGCACTACGGACCATTCGTCATGAATACCGCAGCGGAGATTCAACAGGCGATGGACGACTTCGAAGCCGGTCGTCTTGGTCGCATCCCTCCGAACGCGCTGATGCCCCACGTCTACGATCCCAACCCGAGGGCCGGCCATACGGGGATCTAGTCGACCACCCGTCTGGAAAGATCACATGCGGCGCATTCCTCAGGTCAGCGACGCCTCGGAGATGCTCTTGATGGAAGCGGAGAGGATGGCGTTGAACTCCGCGTCATCTTGAGTTGCGCGCAACCCGTTCGTCAGCGCACGAGAGAAGCTTGCGACCACGCCATGGTTCTTGGCCAGGCGGGCGTTGGCCGCCTCTCTGGCGTAGCCCCCGGAGAGAGCGAGGACCCGCAGGATGCCGGGATGGTGCACGAGTTCCGAGTAGAAGTCGTCGATCTCGGGAAGCGTCAGTTCCACCATGATCAGCTGCCCCTGCGCCAGTCCACCCAGGCGTTCGAGAATGGCAGCCTTCAAGAGTCCCTCCGCCGCCACTTTCTCGGGGCTCTCGATGGAGATCTCGGGTTCGAGGATCGGGACGAGGCCGACGTCGAGAATCTGGTGGCCCACGGCGAATTGCTGATCGGCGATCGCCGCTATTCCCTTGCCATCGGCCAACCGGATGAAGGAGCGCATCTTGGTGCCGAACACCCGCTTCTTCACTCCGAGTGACAGAAGGGCGTCGAGATCGGGGATCGGCTTCATGAGCTGGACGCCGTCGGTGACCGGTGCCAGACCTCGATCGATTTTCAAGAAGGGAACGATCCGTTCGCTACTCCAGAGGTAATCGGCAAAGGGCAGGCCGCCCACCTCGCGATCGACCGAGTCCTCGAAGAGGATGGCTCCAAGAACGTGATCGCCGTCAAATGCCGGGCTCAGCGCGATCCGACTCCGCATCGCCTGCATGAGGTCGAACATCTCTTCGTCGGTCGAGTAGGCGTCGTGTCCGATCCCGTACGCGGCCAGCGCATCGGGGGTGCTCCCGCCACTCTGATCGAGGGCGGCAATGAAACCCTTCCCTTCGCGTATCTTCTCCAGCTGCTGATCGTCCATGGGGAGTCCCTTCCTCACGCCCGCAGGTGATGCCCCGGCTGTCTCTAATGATGCATGGCGAAGTCGCCCGTCGCTACCGCCGGCCCAGTCCGTGGCGACGGCCCGGACCCGGCAAGATCCCCGTTACGGTGAAGGCGCCGCAATCCCGGCAGATCGAAGAGGAGAAGGGAAGCAACGATGGGCTCCGAAACAGATGAGATCGCACAGGCGGTGGCGGAACTGACGCACGCAATGACCGGCCTGGTACGGGTGATCGACGCCGAGGGACCTGAGCTCGTGGCGGGTCACATCTCCGAGGGGTTCGCGGAGGCCCTCGACGAGCTCGCCTCCCGCGTGAATGCGATTCGTGGTTTCGCCGGCTGAGAACGGCCGAGGAACAGCTGCTCGAATTGGCGCTACCGTTACCGGCGTGAACGCCTGGCCCGAGGATTGGCATCCCGTGAACGCCGAAGAAGCACAGGAGTACATCGAAGCCCATCAAAATGGCGGAGGTGACGCTGAACTCCTCATAGAGTGCTCGTCCTTCCTGCCGATCAACCCTCGCACCGCGTAACGCATCGCGAGGTCACCCTCGCCCGTCTTCCGGCGGACCGAGCTCCCTGGGTGCCCAGGGACGGTCGCGGCGTTGGTGTGCCCCCTCCTCTGGTCGTCGCGCCTGAGGCGCTGGTCTCGGCCGCCCTCGTGAGACGGGCACGCCGCGCCAAACCGGCGCTGCTAAATGGCAGTTAGTGTCATCAGTCAGGATGAGACGTTCGACAGTTCATGCAATTAGGGAGGTCGGGTTGTGACGGTGGACTCGATGACGATGGAGCCGACGGAGATTCCGAGAAGTGGCCTCGCCGTGCGCAAGAAGGAACGAACGAAACGGCAACTGGCCGAGGCGGCCGCCGCCCTGTTTTCCGAGCGCGGGTACGCCGGTACAACCATCGATGACATCGCGGCTGCCGTCGATGTGTCTCCGCGAACCTTCTTTCGCTATTTCCCGACGAAGGAAGACCTGGTCGTGGCCATCGGAGCCACCAGTCTGGACCAGTTCTTCGAAGCGCTGAAGGACCGGCCGCCCCAAGAGTCGTTGCAGGTTGCGCTCAGAGAGGCGGTCCGTCACTCGCTCGCCGCGGGTTGGGAGGACACCGCGAAGGTCCGATCCTTCTTGGCACTCCTGCGGGATACCCCGGCACTTAGGGCGCGTTGGCTGGAAGAGGCCTATGGCAACCGAGACCGGATGGCAGAGATCATTGCCCTCCGCACGAATACCAATCCTTCCGATCTGCGGAATCTGCTCATCGCCGGAGCCATCACCTTGACCATCAACACGGCCTTGCAGGTGTGGGCCGATCAGGACGCTGAAGCTGATGCATCCTCATTCGTCTACCGGGGACTCCATGAATTGGCCGCGCCGCTTCTGCCGAATTAGTCCGCGCCGCACCGCTTCGGCCCAACGGACCGGGCATGGACCGGTCCGCCCTTCTTCATCAGGAGATATGTGACTTCCATCGCTTCGAGAGCACGGAGCATTCCATCGAACCAGCCGCTCGGCGATGATGGCGCTCACCTCACGAAGCGTCAATGGTTGGCGCTCGGAGTGATGTGTTTCACCGTGCTCCTGATCTCGCTGGATCAGACCGTCCTCAATGTCGCACTGCCAACATTGGTGAAGGAGCTCCATCCCACGAGCAGTGGGCTGCAGTGGATCGCCGACAGCTACACCCTGACCACTGCGGTGCTGCTCCTTTTCGGTGGCGCTCTCGGCGACCGCTTCGGGAGGCGACGGCTTTTCCTGATCGGCGTCGCCATATTTGGTGCAGGGTCACTGGCATGCGCGCTCGTGCACTCGACCGGACCACTGATCGCGGCCCGCGCCGTCATGGGGCTCGGCGCAGCGTTGCTCACGCCGGCCACCTTGTCCATCATCGCGGCCACATTTACCGGGCATCGGCGGGCCCGGGCTATCGGAATATGGGCCGGAGTCGCTGGCATCGGGGCCGCGGCGGGACCGCTGCTGGGGGGTTGGCTCCTGCAACACTTCTGGTGGGGATCCGTCTTTCTGATCAACGTGCCGGTGGCTGTTCTCGCTCTATTGGGTGGAACCGTTGCCCTTGCCGAGAGTCGTGCCACCGAGCGCCCGAGTCTCGATCCCGTTGGCGTGATCCTTTCCTCCCTGGGTCTCACGGCGTTGACGTACGGGCTCATCGTGACGTCGACCGACGGCTGGGGCTCGACGACGGTCGTGGTCGCCTTGGCACTCGCGGTGGCACTCCTCTCTGTCTTCATCGTGTGGGATCGTCGGCGAGCGAAGCCGTTCCTGGATCTCCGGCTTTTCGCCAATCGCACCTTTTCGTCCGCCTTGGGTGCAGTGACGGCGGTCTTCTTCGCCATGTTCGGTGTCAGTTACCTGGTCAGCCAATACATTCAGTTCGTGCAGGGGGCCGATCCGTTCGGGGTCGGTATTCGATTCCTCCCTTCCGCCATCGGCAGCCTCTTGGGCAGCAATGTGGCGGCGCGGCTCACGGTGCGCTTTGGGCTCCGGACGATCATGCTCGTCGGCATGATGCTGGTGACCGGAGGCCTCGTGACGTTGGCCACGTTGTCGGTTGCATCGGGATTCGTGACTGTGGCCATCGCGTTCGCGCTGGTCGGGTTTGGAATGGGCCTTGTCATCGCCCCGGCTTCCAATGCCATCGTGGGAACCCTGCCGGTCGACAAGGTCGGTGCGGGTTCGGGTCTTCGCGCCATGGTGCAGCTCCTGGGTGGCACCTTCGGAGTGGCCATTGTGGGCAGCTTGGCCTCGGGCGTCTACCGTTCGGACATCCAAAGGGCGCTGGAAGGCCCGCTGCGGCACGTCCCGGCGGCATCTCGACAGGCTCTAAGGAGTCAGATCGGTGATGCGGCGGGTGTCGCCGCCAAGCTTCCCCGTGGCCTGGGTCAAGCGACGAGAGAAGCGGCGAACCAGGCCTTCGTCAACGGTCTGCATCTGTCGGCGCTGGTTGGCGTGGGGATCATGATCGCCGCGTTGCTGTCAGCCGCCATCTACGTGCCCTCGCGGGTGACATTGACCGACGACCTCGAGGAGAATGTTGCTGTTCACTTGTAGTTGACTAGAGGTCCCGGACTCCGGCACATGACACGAACAGGGGCAACATGGCAACCGTGACAGACGCCACTGAGCTCGAATCCGCCTTCGCCGCGCTCACACGCGATGGGTTCGCGGTGCTTCCCGACGTGTTGTCCCCCGAGGAGGTGAAGCGGGTACGCGCCAGGCTGGTCGAGGTCGCCCGGTCGGAACGGACCGCTGGCATCGACCGCAATCCGAAATGGGAGGACGGGCCCAACAATCAACGGGTCTTCGGGTTGCTGAACAAGGGAGTGGAATTCGCCGATCTGGTCGAGCACCCCGTCGCCCTGGGCCTCATGGCACACCTGCTCGATCCGATGTTCCTCTTGTCCAGTATCACGGCAAACATCACCGGACCCGACGGCCATCCGATGGACCTTCACTACGATCAGGATTACGTTCCGGTCCCGTGGCCACCTTTCCCCCTGGTGGCGAACATCATCTGGATGCTCGATGATTTCACCGAGGAGAACGGGGCGACGAGATTCATTCCCGGATCGCATCGCGAGGACCACACAGGCTGGACGCCTGACGTCATGAATCGACGGGGGGAAGAGACGGTGGCAGTCGGCGGTCGAGCGGGCTCCTTGGTCTGCCTGGACGGTCGTGTCCTGCACCAGACGGGTGCCAATAGGACGGCCGACCAGCTGCGCCACGGCGTGATCGCCTACTACTGCCAACCCTGGATTCGCCAGCAGGAGAACGCCTCGCTGTCCCTCCTTCCCGAACTGTGGCCGACGCTCTCGCCACGGGTGCGCCAGCTCGTGGGGTTGCAGATGTATCACGGACTGGGGTGTGTATCCGGGCCGACCCAGCGGGGCTTCCGCTATCGATAACTGTGATGTCCAAGCCGGGGCCCGCCACGACCTGCATCGTGCCATCGCCGTTGCCCCCGACGGGAAACCCAGGATTTTCTGGTCGTCGGGCTGAACTGAGTGTCCTTATCTAGTGGGGCGGGCCTACAATTGCCATCTGCCGCGGGAGGCCCGCCTCCGTCGAGCAGATGGAAGGCCGTCGCCTGCCGCAAGAGCGAGAACTGAATCTGGTCACGGTCGTGGAGGCCAGGGCCTGGAGGAGTTGGAAATGGGAAGAGATCCGGAGTGCCCCCACCCTGTCGAGGATGATCGGTCGCCGAGGTGACCGGGAAACGGCGTAGAAGGGCGCATGCCCCCAAGCTCGACGAGATGCTTGGTCCTCTCGAGGCGGAAGTGATGGAGATCATCTGGATGCGCGGAACCGCGCTGGTTTCCGAAGTTGAGGAAGTTCTCAACGGGCGTCGTTCTGTACCGCTTGCGTATAAGACGGTGTTGACCATCTGCACCAGGCTGAGCGAGAAGGGGCTGCTCGATCACGAAAAAGAGGGCCGAGCATTTCGGTACTACCCGACGATGACCGAACCTGAATTCGTTTCTGTGCAGGCGTCAAAGGCAACCGACGCGCTCCTGAGCCGCTTCGGTGACGCCGCCCTCTCCAGTTTTGTCGATCAGGTTGCCGCCGATCCCGAGCAGCTGATCGCGCTTCGAAACCTCTTGGGCAGGGATGACGGCGCATAGCCGTCAGATGCCGCGCCCACCTCTGGTCCGCTGAAACCCCTGCAGCTCGAGGTGATGGAGGGGCCGTCGAGCCGGCATTCGGCCAGCGCAGCCGGGATCACCCGGGGACTCAATGCCCGTCTGCTCGAACCGCTCTCGAACAAGACCGTCCTGACGTGTCGGCACGAGGCAAAAGGGCTGGTGCCGCACGCAAGGGAGCGTCGGGCCTACCTCTTCTGGCCCACCAAGTCGGCGGATGAGGTGTCGGCCTCGGTACGTCGGCGGCCGATTCCGGGAGCTCATCGACCGCTTCGGAGACCTGGCCGTGGCAATCTTTGTAGAACAGGTCGGCGAAACCCCATTCGCTACCAATTTCTACGGCAACTGGTGGAGGGAAATGATGAAAGGGGTGGCCCGTAGCTTCTGGGCCGTCGTGGCCGTCGTACTCGCGGTGGAGGCCTTCATCGCGGTCCTGGCCATCCAGTCTGTCGACAGCGAGCTGCCCTGCTGGGTTTCGGGTCTCCAGGGCAAGTTGTACCTCCGCACGAATTGCGGATCCCCGGTGGCCCTCGTCGGATTCCAGAGCTGGATCCCAGTGCTCGGCGTCCTCTTGGTCTGCGCCGCCACCATTGTCGCCGGCCTCGCGACCCTGATCTCCCAGTACATCCGCACGAGACTGGCCCTGCGCCGCCTCGGCGCCCCCATCGCGCCGTCCCCGGTGCTGTTGCACATCCAGTCGCAACTTGGCATCGATGTCCAATTGTGCGCCGATGACCGCGTCTTCTGCTGCTGTGCCGGCTTGCTCTTCCCCAAGGTCGTTCTCTCCAGGGGAATGCTGGAGTTGCTCGACGCATCCCAGATCACTGCCGTACTGGCCCACGAAGCGGCACACGTGCGGCATCGAGATCCGGCCCGGGCGTTGGCCGTACGCTGCGCGTCCAACGCCCTGTTCTACCTGCCCTTGACCAGGTACCTGTCCCAAAAGGCGCTCGTCGCATCCGAGCTGGGAGCGGACGCGGTGGCCGCCACCGTGGCCGGCCAGCCGGCGTTGGTGAGGGCGCTGCTCGACGTCCTGGGGCGCGTGCGGCCCGGCCTCGGCACGGTGACCGAGATGGCCTCGTTGGATGCCTTGGATGCGAGAATTGAGGCGTTGCACACCAGGGCCCTGCCCCGGACACGTCCCAGGGTTGTGATCCAGGTGACGAGCCTGTTGGTCATGGCCGGACTGATCCTTCTCGGTGGCTGGCTGCCGCCGCGTATACCTCGCATGGTCCAGCCGGCCCATCCTGTCATCCACGTGGACCACGGGGCGAGCGTCGTGCCAGTCGCCCCCGGCGGCACGAGCCCGTAGTCCGAAGAGCTGGAAATAAAGTTTCGCAAACATTGATCCTACAACATGGTAGGAATATACTCCTACCAATCAGTAGGACTTAGGTGTCGACCAGTGGCACCTCTCGACCCGAAAGGCGGAGCCATGCATCTCGCAGCTCTCTCTCGTCGCACTCTCGCCCACGCGCTGGCGGCGGCAATGTTGGTCATAGCCGTTGGAACCCTCACGGCAGGAGCGGCCTCGGCGGCCACGCCCGATGTCAGCGTGACGAGTGGCGTGCTCGGCATCGGTCCCATCGCCGACAGTGCCAACGGCTGTTCTGGCCCGGTGTGCATCTACGTGACGGGGACGGGACTCAACGTTTCGGATTGGGCGACATCCGTGTACCTTTCCAAATCCATGTGCACCAGGGCGAGCTTCCTGGTGAACGGCGTTCTCTGGGCCAGTGGAGGCAACCAGTGCGGGAGCGCGGGCGTAGAGCTCGTGTCGGATTGGTCGGACCCGGGAAACTTCCCCAATGGGACCGTGCTGTGCAACACCTGGAGCGGCGTCTCGGGCAAGCCCTGCGAAACGGTGCATAGCTGAGGGGTGGGTCACCCTCGCCCGTGACCCACGTCTAGTGGTTGCAGCCGCGCAAGAGACGCGTCTGCGGTGTGTTGCAGAAGTGGCAGCCGAAGGATCGACCTGGTTTGGCCAAGAAATGAGGAGGACATTGAGGAACGCGCCAGGGACCGATCCCACCGTGCGCTTGTCTGCCATCGACGATGGCTCGGGCGATGCCATCTTCGCCACCCGGCTGGATGGCGTCATCACGGCGTGGAACCGTGGGGCGGAAATGCTGTATGGCTACAAAGCGACGGAGATGATCGGGAAACCGGCCAGCGTTCTGTACCCCGAACGTGAATCGATTTCCGTCCGGGAGATTCTGGAGCGGGTCAGCCGCGGGCAATGGAGCGAGGTCGTCGATGGGTTCCGGTGGAGGGCGGACGGCGAATTCGCTGAAATCGAGACTCGACTCTCTCCCATCTTTGATGAATCCGGGACAGTGGTCGGCGTCTCGTCGATCGGGAGAGACGTGGGTGACCGACGCCGCCGAGAGAGCGAACTACGGGAGAGCCAGGCGTTCTTGGAGCATGCGCAGTCCATCGGGCATTTCGGCGGCTGGAAAGCTCCGATAGGTACCGAATCGGTCATGACCATGACGCTCGAGACGTATCGCATCACAGGAATTGAGGCAGGCGGAATGGTTCGATGGCTCGACTTCTTCGAGCTCGTCCATCCCGACGATCGCCAGCTGCTCTCCGAGGCTCTCGACAATGTGCGCGAGCTCGGCGCCCCGACCGAACTGGAACTGCGCTTCACCCGTCCGGACGGCTCACCGCGCTGGTTGTTCGTGGCCGCCGACGCGCAGTTCGACTCGCTCGGAGTCGTCGTCGGGAATATCGGTGTCGTACGAGATATCACCGAGCGGAAGGAAACAGAGCTCCGGCTCGCTCACGACGCCCTCCACGACCCGCTGACCGGTCTGCCCAACCGGGGTCTGTTCCTCGATCGGGTCGCATTGGCCGTAGCCCGAACGCTGCGCACCGGCTCACATGTGGCGGTGCTCTGCCTCGACCTCGACCACTTCAGGGTCTTCAATGACGCGAGGGGCGAGGGCTGCGGCGATGATCTTCTCCGCGCCGTGGCGGACCGTCTCCGCACGGTGGTCCGGATAACCGACACGGTCACCAGGTTCGGCGCCGATGAATATGGGCTCGTGTGCGAGAACGTCTCCACGGCCGCCACCGCGGCCGAACGAGCCCAGCGGTACCTGACCGCGATCGAGAGACCGTTTGTGCTCGAGGGGGGCGATGCGCTCATCACGGCGAGCATCGGTATCGCGGTCAGTGGGCCCGGGGCGGAGGCCGAGGCGATGGTGCGTGACGCGCAGCTCGCCATGCACCGCGCAAAAGAGCGGGGGCGAAACCGCTACGAACTCTACGATCGCGGATTGCGGCACGAGGTCCAGGAGCGCTCCGCGCTCGAGGGGGCGCTCCGCCGCTCGCTCGAAAGCGGGGAGCTGTTCTTGGAATTTCAACCGATCGCGTCGCTGAGCGAGGCCCGTTTCACCAGCGCCGAGGCCCTCGTGCGTTGGCGGCATGGCGAGCGAGGTGTCATTCAGCCCAACGATTTCATTCCCACCGCCGAGGAAACCGGCTTGATCGTGCCTTTGGGTAGGCTCGTCCTCGAGTCAGCCTGCCGGCAACTCCACGCCTGGCGCGATGCTGCCCCTGGCACCGCGTGGAGAATGTCGGTCAACGTTGCCGCGACGCAACTTCGAGAGGCCGATTTCCCCGAGATCGTCGAGCAGACGCTCGAAGACGAAGGACTCGAGCCTGACGCACTATGCCTCGAACTGACCGAATCCATTCTGGTCGAGGACGGGATCGTCACCGATGTCATCGGGCGAATTCGAGAACTCGGCGTGCGCATCTCCATCGACGACTTCGGAACCAAGTACTCCTCTCTGTCTTACCTGACGCGCCTGTCGATCGATGAGCTGAAGATCGATCGATCGTTCGTCGAGGGCATTGTGGGCGACGACTCCAAGCGAGCTGTCGTCTCGGCGATCCTCGCCATCGGGAAGTCGCTCGAGATGCCTGTCACGGCCGAGGGCGTCGAGACCGAGGCACAACTGGTGGAGCTCCAACGTCTCGGCTGTGACACGGTGCAGGGCTTCTATTTTGCCAAGCCGCTATCGGCCGAGGAGTGCCTCGTCGCGTTGCAAGGGCAACCCAACATGCCCATACGAGCCCCGCGTGGCAGAGGTCGTTGAAGGACGCCTCCGGGGCCTCGCCCACTCACTCATGAGGGCGCGTGAGGTCCCCGGGGGGGAGTCCTGACAGCGCCTCGAGAACCACGAGAAGGGCGGAATGATCGAGCTCGCCGAGCCCCTGGGCGCGCGCCGCTCCCATGAGCTGGGCCACCAGAGCTCCGACGGGAAGGGAGATGCCGGCCTGGCGCGCCGCGTCCATGGCGATCCCAAGGTCCTTGTGATGGAGTTCGATCCGGAATCCCGGATCGAACTGGCGCGCCAGCATCGGGGCCGCCTTACGGTCGAGCACCTGGCTTCCGGCCAGGCCGCCGGCAAGAACCTGTACTGCCAGCTCGCGGTCGACGTCCCAGGCCTCGAGAAAGATCAGTGCCTCTCCCAGCAGCTCCAAGGTCCCCGCGACAACCATCTGATTGGCGGCCTTTACGATCTGCCCGGCGCCTGACGGGCCGACGTGCACGACGGTTGTGCCGAGGGCGCTGAGGACCGGGCCGGCACGCGCGAAGGCTTCTACGGGACCCCCGACCATGATCGAGAGGGTTCCCGTCACGGCGCCCTGTTCTCCCCCTGAGACCGGAGCATCGAGCACGTCGATCCCGAGTGCCTCGCCTTCCCGAGCGATCAGGCGCGCCGTGCGAGGGTGCACGGTGCTCATGTCGATCAGGAGCCCGCCCGGTCGGAGATGGGCGAGAACGCCGCCGGCACCCATGACGGCATGTTCGACGTCTGGAGAGTCCGGCAGCATGGTGATGACGACATCGGCGTTCGCCGCGGCCTCGGCAATGGATCCGGCGGCCGTACCACCGGCGCTCGACAGGCGCTCCGTCTTTTCCGGGCTCCGATTGAATCCGATGACCGAATGCCCAGCCCGGAGCAAGCAGATCGCCATGGGTCCACCCATGATCCCCAATCCGATGAAGGCCACTGTTTCCTTCGCCGATCTGCCTGGGCCCGACGGCCCGCCCGCATCCTCTGGCAGTTCGGCCATTCCTACCTCCTCGGTGACGGGCCACGAGGCACGCGTCACCATTTCTATTCGACCGAGAAGGTCGACTACCACTATCGGGAGGGATTGATGCCGACAATAGACATCAACGGCGGGCGGGTCGCATACGAAGTTTCTGGGTGAGGGCGACCCGATCGTCCTCACGTTGGCTGCCGAGCTTCACCTGCGCCCGCTCCGTGACGGGGTGTACCCGGGGTCTGCGTCGGTTCAGGTCAAGGGGTCGCCCTCGTGTTGGAAAACTCGAGCGTGGGCTAGGGAGCGAGTGTCGACGGCGCCGGTTGGTCAGTTGAACCGGGCGGCCAGGACGCGAGCCCGTCCCCGCAGGGTCCGAGCCGTTTCTTGGGGTAGTGCCGGGTTGAGCGCCGATTCCTCGAGGAGCGCCGCCGCATCTTCGAGGCATCCGAGGGCGGCCAGCCCATCGGCCAAGGCGACGTGTTCGGCCATCGACTGCCCGGGGATGGCGGCTCGGAGGCGGGTGGCCCAGCGGACCCCCTGCACGTTCCCGCGCCGACGGAAGCTGTGATCGAGATTGGCCAACATCCTGGTCAGAATGGCGCGTGTCCCGACGGACGCGAGCATTTCGTCAGGGAGGTCGACTGCGGCCCCAGCAACGGTGTGCAGCAGCCCCGCGCACGCCGTGCGATCGAGGCGCTTCCCTCCGGAGAACGCGTCAATGAGGAGCTCGGGGTGATCCGGATCCCTGACCAAGAAGTGACCGGGCATCCCGACCCCGACAAGAGGAACGTTGCAGCGACGCCCGATCTCAATGAGGAGGACCGACATCGAGATCGGAATGCCGAGGCGGCGGTCGAGCACTTTGTCGAGATACGAGTTCTGCGGGTCGTCGTAGGTCTGGACGTCGCCTCGAATCCCGAGTGTCTCGAACACCAAGTGGCACAACGCATCGATGTCAGCTGGTCCCAGCTGCGCGGCGATCTCGTCAAGGCGATCGAGTTGGGAGGGCACGTGGAGGGCAGGGTCCGCATGGGCGGCTATCAAGAGCGCGGCCTCATCGAGGGGTATGTCGCCTTCATCGCGTGACATGAGGTCTCGCCACCTCGACAGGTGTTCCATCCGAAGACTGTACAAGGATCACCCCGGTGTCGGGCCTTTGTGTTGCGGTCTCATGACAATCCAAAGAATCGAGGGTACTCGTCATCCGGCGGCCGATGGGCACCGAATGCCATCCGGA
>Ga0307373_10001384_pt1 | contig 45498 bp, 35 predicted proteins | sample OX2MG_FD_202534 | JGI IMG/M metagenome (GOLD analysis project Ga0307373, IMG submission 202534) | Soil microbial communities from Risofladan, Vaasa, Finland - OX-2 | ecosystem: Environmental > Terrestrial > Soil > Coastal area > Acid sulfate soil | place: Finland: Risofladan, Vaasa | collected...
CATCCTTCACGCTGGGCGGCAGCAAATACGCTTGCTCCGGATTGTAGGGAAGAAATTTCATTCTCGCGCCTCCTCTCCCTGTATTATACGTATCCGTCAACCCCAGTTGTCACACAGACTCCTTGGGGAGAGGGTGTCCGCCGACCGGCGGACGGGTGAGGGGTCGTTTCCTTGCGCCCGCCACCGGCGGCAGTTCTGCAGCGGAGCTCTTCAGATCCGCGGCCTCTGCTTCGCGCCAATCGTTCACCCGGCGCTCGCTGGGAGGCTATCTGAGCGTAGCGGCGGCTTTACGCCGCCACTTGGCGAGATAAACGCGCTGTTGCTCCAGCTTGCTGGCTCACAGTTCCAGTGCGCCGTTTTTGCTCACCGCAACCAAAGTGCCCTTGTCTTCCCACCCTGCCAGTGATATATAGGCTAGGCAATCGCAAGCCCGAGCAAGCACGATGAAGGTCTTCGGTAACGCGGATCTTTAGATCCGCGGGTTTTCGTACGGAGTCGTTCTCAAACTCCGCGGTTTTTCTTGTGCGATCAAAAGAAAGCCCACAGTCTTAAAGAACAAGGCCATGCTGCTAGCATCCATCATCCGCGGAAGCGGTAGAAAACAATATGAGAAACAGGTTCTACACTGATTTCGATACCGAAACACTCGAGTCCAGAACCGAGGACAAGTACCGCACCCCTTTCCAAATAGACAGGGATCGCATCGTTCACGGTCACCCTTTCCGAAGGCTTCAGGGGAAAACCCAAGTATTCCTAACTGGAGAATACGACTTCTACCGCACGAGACTCACACACTCAATGGAGGTGGCTCAAATCGGAAGGTCCATCTGCAACGTTCTTCAAAAGAGGGGCGAGCCCATGCAGGATGACTTCTATGTCGATCAGGATCTTGTCGAAGCTGCCTGCTTGGCACACGACCTCGGCAATCCGCCCTTCGGGCATGCCGGTGAGCATACACTTCACCAAATCATGAAAAGCTCTGGAGGATTTGAGGGCAACGCGCAGTCTCTCCGTCTGGTAGGCGAAATGTTTTACGGAACTATGATCAATAAGACGGGTATGAAACCAACGAGGGCCTTTGTCGACGCCGTCCTCAAATACAAGGTGCTCTATGATAAGAGTAGGGAAGAACCAAACGGCAAATTCCTCTACCCTGACCAAGCTCGTTACCTGGACTTCGTGTTTCGCGGCGAAGAATGGAGTCGGCAACGACACGACCTGCCGAAGAGCATTGAGTGCCAGATCATGGATTGGTCAGACAACGTTGCCTATGGAGTAGACGACCTCAAGGACGCGATAGCCGCCGGGTTCATCAGCTCTCGTCGCATCAGGGAATGGGTAGAGGACCGAACACATCTGAAACAGGAAGCCAAGCAAAAACTAAATGAACTGGCAGACGCTGTCGAGAAAGGTTTTTCAGACGAGCACCTGAGCAAAAGGATGGGTGCCCTAATTGGGCATCTTTCGCTCGAAGAGGTAGAAGGTTTTATGAGTGACCGATGCAACCGTTACCGTTTTCATTTGAAAGTGGATAACGACATGGAGGCGGAGTATAAGGCCTACAGGGATCTTGCCCGCGAGACGGTATTTGCGACGGCGAGAATCCAGCAGCTCGAATTCAAAGCTGACCACGTCTTAAGGAAGTTATTTCATGCACTTGAGGACTGTTACGATGAAAAAGCCGGATCGCACCTGCTCCCAGAGGATTGGCATTACTACATAGAGAAGACCAAGACGAAGGACGAACGCCGAAGGACGATTTGTGACTTTGTTTCAGGAATGACGGACGCGTTCGCTGGGCGCTACTTTCAGCGCTTTTTCCTGCCAGATTACGGCTCATTGACAGATTTGGTATGAGAGTTCCGTAAATGAGGGTGTGGATAGGGTCAATCGGACGGTGGCGCGGACGCCGCGTTCTTCGCGATGTGTGGGGTTAGATGGTCATAGGCCGCCGCTACAGATTTGTCGAGCGCAGCTTGACATCACCCCGCGCCGGAATTTCCTTGACTTTCAGGCCTGGATAGTGTAGCCTATCCCAGTAAATGTGGCCGGGGTTTTGGCAAGCTGCCCGGCCGAAAAAAATGATGCCCGCCTCGACGCCAGCCCGGACTGCTTCTTCCTTATCATTTAATCGATTGATAACAGGACTATTAGCCAGTAAAAAGCGCCCTGGAAGCGGAGTTTTTGAAAAAAAGAATTCTTTTTTTCAAAAACGAAGCTAGGAAGTTATTGAAAACACAAGACCGCTGTGGAAAACTCCGCCAAAACGAACCGAAAACGAAGCTAGCCAAGTTGTTGAAAATAAATAAAACGCTATAAAACGAAGCTAAAAAGCTGCGAGCCTCTCTGGAGGCTACATTGCTGCGGACAAGCGCCGCTTATTCCCTGGCCGGCGCCGCCAGAGGGTTGAGGCCCCGGCGGTGCAGAGTGATGGAGATCAGGCAGGCGCCAAACACTTCCGCCGCCACCACGGCCGCGGCCACTCCGGCGCCGGCAAAGCGTGGAGCCAGGATCAGCGCCAGGGCAACGTTCAGGACCCCAATGGCCAGCACGATCCGGCTGAAGGCGCGGTCGAGCCCCAGCGGCACCATCCAGAGCATTCCGAGCATGGTGCTCACGGCGTCGAGAAAAATCAGCGCTGCCATGATGCGCAACACCGGCACGCTTGCAGTGAATCCTTTACCCAGAATGATCCGCACAATCCAGGGCGCGGCGAGAAAAACCCCAAGGCTGGAGAGCGCGCCAAAGGCGCTCATGACCAGCAGGCTCAGGCGCGCCAGCCTCCGGGCGGTGGGAGGGTCGTGATGGACCAGGTGGCTGAAGCGCGGGAAAAGACTCTGCTGAACCGGCGCCAGCAGCCCCATAAAAGCCCGAGCGATCTTTTCCGCCCCGGCGTAGAACCCGACAGCCTCTGCCGGCGCAAACAGTCCCAGGATGATCGTGCTGCCCGCCGAGTACAATCCCAGCGAACTTCTGAAGACGAACATGCTCCATCCCATGCGCAGGGTTTTCCAGACGAGCGATGCGCTGGGCAGCCGCAGCGGCACTTCCCGGAAGACCAGGACGGTTGAGACGATCACGGAAACCAGCGCGCCTGCGCCCTGGAGCGCCAGCACTTTCCAGCCATCGCTCGGGTTGCGGACCAGGATAAAGATTCCTGCGGTCGCGAGCGCCCGCCCCGAAACATCCAGCACCGCCACCAGGCGCATTCGCTCAAAGCCCTGGTAATACCAGAGAATGCTGAACGCCTGCGCCAGCGCCCAGAACATGGCGGCCCAAAAGAAGACGGCATGCCGGTGAAAGAGCGGAATCCATTGTTCAGCCGCGACGGCCAGCGCCACCGCGCCAGCCGCCAGAAGAACCTTTGCGCCCAGAACTCCGGCCACCAGCCCGGAAAGCGCGTCCCGGGAGCCGCGGCACTTGGCCACCTCGCGCGTGGCGGAATAACCGAAGCCGAATTCGATAACCAGGCTCGCGTAGGCGCCGAAAGCCTGGGAAAAAGCCACCAGCCCCCACGTTGCCGCGCCCAGCACGCGCGTCAGATAGGGGATCGTGACGAGCGGCAGCAGGTATCCGGCAAACTGCACTCCGTAGAGCGCCACAACGTTGTGGGCCAGCCCCCTGTCGAGCGTCAGCTCCCGCAGGTTTTTCAGCTTCATGCCGCGTCACCCTCGGCGGTGCGGCGCGCTTTGTGGTGTTGGTGCAAGCTCCGTCCTAACCTTTCGCATCGCGGTTCCTCGACCACGATGCTTGATATAGGGGTTTAAAGGAGGGACGTGCTGAACGCAAGGGAAATTTACAAATTCAACGGCTCACCCGTGCCCGGCGGGAACAATCCGCAGAGTGATGCCTTGCCGCGCAAGGTGTGGATTAACACCGAGCTTCAACTCCTCTTTGGGCTACCAGCTCTGATGAACGTGCTTCCGGAGCCGGGAGTCATAAATCTCGCGCACGCGTTGCATCGCAGCTTCCGTGAGCGGCGGCAGATCAGATGCTCGCGCGTTATCCTCCACTTGCGAGGGACGTTTGCCGCCTGGAATGGCGCAAGTGACGGCGTCAAACATCAGAATCCAGCGCAAGGCAAATGCCGCCATCGTCGAGCCCTCCGGCACAACTTGCCGCAGGCTTTCCACGATCTCCAGGCCCAGGTTGTAGTCCACTCCGGAAAAGGTTTCGCCGCGGTCAAAGAGCGCGCCCTGGCGGTTGAAGTTGCGATGATCGTCTTTAGTAAACTCCGTTGCGCGCGTCATGCGTCCCGTCAGCATGCCGCTCGCCAGCGGCACGCGAGCAAGGATTCCCACGCGCCGGCGCTGGGCCTCGGGAAAGAAAAGCTCAGCAGGGCGATGGCGAAACAGGTTGAAGATCAACTGGACGCTTTGGATTCCCGGAAACTCGATGGCCTTCAGCCCTTCCTCCACCGTACGAACGCTCACGCCGTAGTGCCGGATCTTGCCCGCTCCGATCAGCCTGTCCAAAACTTCAAAGACCTCCGGGCGGTAGTAGACCTCTGTCGGCGGGCAGTGAAGCTGCACAAGGTCCAGGCAATCCACTTGCATGTTTTGGAGGCTCGCCTCCACAAAGCGAGTCAGATTTTCCGCGCTGTATCCTTCGGGAGTCTGCGCGGGCAGGCGGCGGCCGGCTTTGGTGGCAATGTAGAACGGTTCTTTGCGTTCTTTGCGCAGGCGCGCCAGCAGGCGCTCGCTGCGGCCGTCTCCGTAAACGTCGGCGGTATCGAAAAAATTGATTCCGACATCAAGAGCTTTGTGAAGCGCCGCCAACGACTCGCGATCATCCACCTGCCCCCACATCGAGCCGATCGCCCAAGCCCCAAAGCTGATTTCCGAAACTTTCCAACCCGTCCTGCCCAATTCGCGATACTTCACCCTGTGCTTCCTTTCCTGCTGATGTGGATGATGCCGATGGTGTTTAAGGCGCGCCGCACCGCACGCCCGAAGCCAATTGCGCCGCTAAGCTTTCACGGCCTCGCTGAGGCTCTTGTCGAGGATGCCGACAGCCTGGTCAATATCCGCAACCGGGATGTTGAGCGGCGGCGACATGCGAACCACGTTGGCGTAGAGCCCGCCCTTGCCCACAATCAAGCCGTTCGCGCGCGCGCGTTCAAGAACGCGGTTGGTCAGGTCCCCGGCCGGCTCTTTGGTCTTGCGATCCTTCACGAGTTCGACGCCCTGCATCAGCCCCATGCCGCGCACGTCGCCGACGACGGAGTATTTTTCTTTCAAGGCTTCGAGCCCCTCGCGGAAACGCTTGCCGGCGGTCTCCGCGTGGTCTATCAGCCGGTCTTCTTCAATCAGGTCGATGGTGGCCTTGGCGGCCACGCAGGTGACGGGGTTGCCGCCGAAAGTCGAAATGGTCAGGCCCTTGTAGCTGTCGGCGATTTCAGGCCGCGTAATCGTCCAGCCGACGGGAACGCCGTTCGCCATGCCCTTTGCTCCCGTGATCATGTCCGGTTCCACTTCCCAGTGCTCGATTCCAAACCAGTGCTTGCCCGTGCGGCCGACGCCCGTCTGGACTTCATCGGAAATGAAGAGGCCGCCGTAATTCCGCACGATGTTGGCGACGATTTTGAAGTAGCCGGGCGGCGGGGTCACAACGCCTCCCAGGCCCTGAATGGTCTCCGCCAAAAGTCCTGCCACCTGGCCGCCGGTGGAGGTCTTGATGACCTCTTCGATGTCTTTGGCGCAGTGCAACTCGCAGCTCGGGTAGCTGAGGCCGTAAGGGCAGCGGTAGCAATAGGGTCCCGGAGCCTGCACGATGCCGAACGGCACCACGCCCGCTTTGCGCCAGGTGCTCAAGCCCGTCAGCGATTTCGTAAGCTGCGTGTGGCCGCTGTAGCCGTGGCGCAGGGCGATCATGTCGTAATTGCCCGTGTGCATGCGCGCCGTCAGGACGGCCACTTCATTTGCTTCCGAGCCGCTGTTGGTGAAGTAACTCTTCTGCAATTTGCCGGGCGCGATTTCGGCCATCTTTTCAGCAAGCGCCACGATGGGCTCGGACGGGAAAAGTGTCGAAGCGTGCTGCAGGCGGTCAATCTGGGCCTTGATTTTGGCCGTCACCTTTTCATTCGAGTGGCCCACGCTGATGGTGACGATGCCGCCTAGGAAGTCGAGGTATCGCTTGCCGTCCAGGTCCGTCACGTACTGCCCTTTGGCGTGGTCGATCACCAGCGGGTCCTTGTAATAGGTGGTGACGCAATGGAAGAGATATTCCTTGTGCTTGCGCAGAATTTCGTCTTTGGTCATTGGCCCGTCCTCTGTCAAAGGATGTGAAGGAGAAGTTTACCGTCGAATGCGGAAAGTTGAAAGAGGGAGGGCGTGCGAGTGGCGGATTGATTTGGCTGAGGTCGCGGCGAGCTTACCTGGCCAGCGGTTTGCTGGGCAGCCGGCAAACAAAGTTGGCGGCATGATCCGTGCTGCCTTTTCCTGTCCACGCCGCTTCTTCGGGATAAGGGCACAGCGGCCGGGTGCGAGCGACGCCGTCGGCGGGTTTGTTATGGACGTATTTTGTGGCGATGATTCTGTTCGGTGCAACGTCCTTCTCAACCCACTCGCGAAGCGCCAGGAAGATGTTGTGCTCCGGGTCGTTCGGCACAGCCGGAGATTGGACCAGGCCTCCAAAACTATTGGGCCCCGTGCCGCCACCGCAGTGTCCCATTCCGGGCGCCATGTAGAGCCGGAAGAAACCCTGCGTGGTTTCGAGTGCCTGAAGGTTGTCCAGGTGGCCGGCCTTACGCGTCAGGGCCACGACGCTCTCGTAGTAGTTGATGGCGTTCTCGGGTGCGACGGCGCTATCCGCCCAGCCCTGATACAAAATGAGCTTTCCGCCGCGCGCCTTGAACGGCTGGAGATTGGGATTGGTCGAATTGAGGATCGATGCGAACTTCGCGTCGGCAAGTTTGGTGTCCTTGCTAAAGTCGAAGCTGCGGAAGTCCCATTGCGGATTGCCGAAAACCATGTCGCCAAAAAATCCATTGGCAAAGAAAAATTGCAGACCGCCGCGCGAGGACTTGCCCGTGATCCAGGCGGGCCAGTCGGCCGGCGCCGCTTCCGCGCCCGGCTCAAACCCGGGGAAGATTTGCCGGCCCGTGTGCGGGTCTTTCGGGCCCGCGTAAATCTTTTTGAGCGCCTCGACTTGCGGCGCCGTCAGGCAGCCCGGACCGTCAGCGCCCTTGCATTGCAAAACAGCCGGGTTGAAATGGCAGCGTCGAGGGTTGTTGATGACGCCGTCCTTGATCCCGTCAAGGGCGTCGCAGGCGTCGAGCGCCGCTTGCTGGATTATCGGCAGCTTGCTTGCCGGAATATAACTGGCCGGGTTTGCCATCATCGCCTGCTCGTTCCAGGCAAATCCCGTGAAGATATGCGTCCAGAAGTTGGCCGGCGCGCCGGCCAGGATGCCGTTGAAATCATGGGGAAAGCGTTGCGCTTCCATCAAAGCCTCGCGCCCGCCGTCCGAGCAGCCGTTGAAATAGTCCCGATCGGGAGCGCGCCCGTAGAAGGCGCGAATGATGCTTTTGGATTTTTGCGCCGTCTCATGGACGGCCCGATAGCCAAAATCGATTACCTTTTGAGGGTGGCCGATGGCCCAGGCGGGAGCGCCGCCGCCGGTGTGCCCATCGTCGGTGGAGGCTGTGGCAAAGCCGTTGCGAAGCGCCGGAACCATAACCGCAAGTTGAATCCTGCCGGCAAAGCCACCATTGCCGACTTGTTCGAACCTGCCGTTCCAGCCCTCGGCGGGCATCCAGAGTTCAAACTTAATGTCCGAATCGCTTGTGGGTTTGATCACTCCGGCCACGCGGCAAAAGGCCGGCAGGCGAACTGGCCCGTGGCCTCGGAACGACTTGGGCGGAGGCGTAAATTTTCCCGCAGGAACAAACTCAGTGGAAGTGATGGTGGTCTTCGCGAGCTTCAGCGCGGCGAGGCTCTGGCACGATTGCTGCGCGGCGGCCTGCGCCGGAAAAACCGCCGCGCCCATGATCGACACTGCAAAGGCGATCCAAAGAAGACGACTCATCATGCGGACTCCGATTTCTTACTTTGCCCACTCCGTGTGGAACGTGCCCGGCTTGTCGGTGCGGTGATAAGTGTGGGCGCCAAAGCAATCGCGCAGGGCCTGAAGCAGGTTCGCCGGAAGGCGTTCCTGCCGGTAGCTGTCGATGTAGCCGAGAGAGGTGGAAAGCGCCAGGCAAGGCGTTCCGACATCGGTCGCGGCTTTCACCACTTCGCGCAGATTCCCCGCGTACTTGTTAATGATCGAGCTGAAGCCCGGCGCCAGCATCAGGTTTGGGCAGGTTGGGTCCGCCACAAACTCCTGCTGAATGAGGTCGAGCATTTTGGAGCGGATAATGCAGCCGCCCTTCCAGATGCGGGCGATCTCCGCGTAGTCCAGGTCGTATTGGTATTCGGCCGAGGCCACGCGAAGCTGCTCAAAGCCTTGCGCGTAGCAAACAATCACGGCGATTCGGTAGGCTTGCCGCAGGAGATCCATCATGCGGAGCCGGTCGCCTGAAAAGACCTGCTTGGGTCCGCTCAGGATTTCAGAGGCGGCAACCCGCTCTTTTTTCTGTCCGGAGATGATGCGCGCTTCCACGGCGTATACGAGAGTGGGAATCGCCACGCCCAGGTCCATGGAATCCTGCGCCGTCCATTTCCCGGTGCCTTTTTGCGCGGCTTCATCGACGATCAGATCGACCAGCGGCCGGCCGGTTTCAGGATCGGTCTTTCCCAGAACCAGGGTGGTGATTTCGAGCAGATAGGAATTCAGGTCCGACTGGTTCCACTCGTCGAAGACCTCCCGTATTTCTTCCGCCGGAAAGCCCAACACGCTCTTGAGAATGTCATAGACTTCGCAGAGCAATTGCAGGATGCCATACTCGATGCCGTTGTGGACCATCTTGACGTAATGCCCGGCGCCGCGCGGGCCCAGGTAGGTGACGCAAGCGCCGTCCTTGGTCTGGGCGGCCATTTTGGTCAGCAGGGGTTCGAGATGCTGGTAGGAGTCTTCGCTGCCTCCGGGCATCAGGGACGGCCCGTGGAGCGCGCCTTCTTCACCGCCGCTCACGCCCATGCCGAACAGCCGGAACCCTGCGGCTTCCATCTCTTCTGCGCGGCGTTCGGTGTCTTTAAAATAGGAGTTGCCTCCGTCGATGACGATGTCTTCCGGTTCGAGGTGGGGTTTCAAATCCTGCAGGACCGCATCCACGGCTTTCCCCGCCGGAACCATTACCAGAATGCGCCGAGGCTTTTCAAGCGCCGCGATAAAATCCTGGAGCGAATTCGTTACCGTGATTTGCTTGCCGGCCACGGCCGCCGCAACCTTCTGCGTCTTTTCAGAATCGACGTCAAAGCCCGCCGCGGAGAATCCTTTGCTCTCCGCATTCAAAGCCAAGTTCTTGCCCATGACTCCCAACCCAACTACACCGAGGTGCCTCAGTTCCATAACATCCTCCTTCAAATTTCCGCTTCCGAACGGCGTTTCCCGGGCCCAAACTTCTCATCGGACGCTAAGAAACGAGATTTAGCGCCGCGAAAGGAATATAATATACCTTTTAAGCGTTCCATTCTGGTGTTGGGCGCATCTAAAAAATTTAGACGCACCGGGTGATCTGTTGCGTACATCGCACCCGGAACCGCCTGACCCCAGCGTACGCGAATCAAAAACAGGAGGAATTGGCTTTGGACGGACATACCGCTGCTCAAACTTCCAACGACGTCCCGGCAGCAGCCGCACTCGATCAACTTTGTATCAACACCATCCGCGGGCTCGCGATAGATGCCGTTGAGAAAGCGAATTCCGGGCATCCAGGCCTTCCGATGGGCGCCGCGTCCATGGCCTACGTCCTTTGGACCCGCCATCTTCGATACGATCCTTTGAAGCCCGCGTGGCCCAATCGCGACCGGTTTATCCTTTCCGCCGGGCACGGCTGCATGCTGCTTTACAGCCTGCTGCATCTCACGGGTTACGATCTCTCGCTTGATGAAATCAAGCAGTTTCGCCAGTGGGGAAGCGAAACGCCCGGCCACCCCGAGTATCATCTTGCGCGGGGGATTGAGACCACTACCGGGCCGCTCGGCCAGGGATTCGCAAACGGCGTGGGGATGGCGATCGCGGAAAGATATCTTGCCGCGCACTTCAACCGGCCCGGCCACGAACTGCTCGATTACAACATTTACGCCATTGTCAGCGACGGCGACCTGATGGAAGGCGTGGCCTCGGAAGCGGCTTCGCTGGCGGGACACCTCGGGCTCAGCAATCTTGTCTACCTGTACGACAACAACCACATTTCGATTGAAGGTTCCACGGACCTGGCCTTCACCGAAGACCGCGGCAAGCGTTTTGAAGCTTACGGATGGTTCGTGCAACAGGTCGACGACGGCAATGACCTGGAAGCTCTTGACCGGGCTCTCGCGGCGGCCAAAGCGGAGAAGGATCGCCCCTCGATCATTGTCGCCAGGACTCACATCGGCTACGGAAGTCCCAACAAGCACGATACGGCTGCCGCGCACGGCTCTCCGCTCGGCGAAGAAGAGATAGCCTTGACCAAGAAAAATCTTGGCCTGCCGCTCGAACCCAAATTTTACATTCCCGAGGAAGCTCTCGCGCACTACCGCAAAGCCATCGAGTGGGGCGAAAAAGCTGAAGCCGCATGGCGCGAGCGCCTGGCCGCTTATCGCCAGGCTTTGCCGGACCTCGCGGCCGAGTGGGACCGTTACGTTCGCGGAGAACTGCCCGCGGGCTGGGAAGCGAAGCTCCCCGTCTTCAAACCTTCGGACGGCGCCCTGGCAACCCGCCAGGCATCGAGCAAGGTTTTGAACGCCATTTCCTCCAGCCTGCCCACGCTCCTGGGCGGCTCCGCGGACCTTGCTCCCTCGACGAACACCATGATCAAGGATGAGCCGGCCTTTGAGAAAGGGCATTACGAGGGGCGCAACTTCCACTTTGGGGTTCGCGAGCACGCCATGGGTTCCATCCTCAATGGCATGGCCTTGAGCGGCCTGATTCCTTACGGGGCCACGTTTATGATCTTTTCGGATTATATGCGGCCCACCATCCGGCTCGCCGCCATGATGGGCATCCACTCCATCTTTGTGTACACGCACGACAGCATCTTCCTGGGCGAGGATGGGCCAACCCATCAGCCCATCGAGCAGCTTGCCTCGTTGCGCGCCATTCCCAACCTGTGCGTGCTCCGGCCTGCCGACGCCAATGAGACGGCCACGGCCTGGCGCGTGGCGATTGAGCGGCGCGACGGCCCCGCAGCTCTTGCCCTCACGAGGCAAAAGCTTCCGGTGATTGACCGTAAAAAATACGCTTCCGCCGAAGGGCTTGCGCAGGGAGCTTATATTCTTGCCGACTCCAAGGGAAAGCAGCCGGAGGTTCTGTTGATTGCTTCCGGGTCGGAAGTCTCGGTGGCGCTTGAGGCTTACGAGAAGCTCACGGCTGAAGGCGTTGCGGCGCGCGTGGTGAGCATGCCGTCCTGGGACCTTTTTGAAAAGCAGCCCCAAGCTTATAAGGATGAAGTTTTGCCCCCGCTCACGACGGCCCGCCTGGCCATTGAAGCCGCTTATCCCCTGGGATGGGACCGCTATGTCGGGCCCCAGGGCGCTACCATTGCCATGACGCGTTTTGGCGCCTCAGGTCCCTACAAGGTGCTGGCGGAAAAGTTTGGGTTCACGGCCGCCAATGTGGCCGAACAAGCCCACAAATTGCTGGGGCGTTAAGCATTCACCGGGCCGCTCTTGTGCGGCAACCGGCGGATTCGAACATTTGTATTCCCTGCCGTATGAAATAACGGCAGGCCCGCTTGGGCAGGGCTGGTTGAAAGTCGATTGCCGGCCTGCCCGGCGTATAACGGAAAGGAGTTAAAGATTTATGAGTGAGAATCCACTGAAAGAGTTGCCGAAATTCGGCCAGAGCGTATGGCACGACTATATTCGCCGCCAAGAAGTCCTCTCCGGCGGACTGAAGCGCCGCATTGACGAGGATGGATTGCTGGGCGTGACGTCGAATCCCAGCATCTTTGCGAAGGCGATTGCCGGCAGCAACGATTACGACGACGGCATCACCCGGCTGGCCAACGAGGGGCTTGAAGCGGCGCAAATTTACGAGAAACTGGCCGTAGAAGATATTCAGAGCGCCACAGACGTGTTTCGTCCCGTTTACGACCGGACGGAAGGCCGCGACGGCTTTGTCAGCCTGGAAGTTTCTCCCTTGCTGGCCCATGACACGCAGAGGAGCCTCGAAGAAGCCCGGCACCTGTTCAGCGCCGTCAACCGGCCGAATGTGATGATCAAAATTCCCGGAACCCAGGAAGGCTTGCCGGCCATCGAGCAGGCGCTTAGCGAAGGCATCAACATCAACGTCACGCTGCTGTTTGGAATTGAGCGTTACGCGGAAGTTGCCAACGTCTATCTGCGGGCGCTTGAAAAGCGAGCCGCCGAGGGCAAGCCCATCGACCACGTGGCTTCCGTCGCCAGCGTTTTTGTCAGCAGGATCGATTCGCTTCTGGACCCGCAGTTCGATGCGAAGCTCCAGGCCGCCTCGCCCGAAGAGCGGAAGAAGATCGAGAGCGTTGTCGGAAAAGTCGCCGTCGCCAACACCAAGCTGATCTACCAGAAGTACAAGGAAATCTTCAAGACCGCCCGGTTTGAGGCTCTGGCCCAAAAGGGCGCGCGCGTCCAGCGGCCGCTTTGGGGATCGACCAGCACGAAAAATCCTAAATACAACGATGTGCTTTACGTCGAAGAACTCATCGGCCCCGACACCGTTAACACCCTGCCGACGGCGACCATGGACGCCTTCCGCGACCATGGAAAAGCGCGAGCCACCATCGAAGAGGGGCTGGATGAGGCGCGCCAGGTTATTGCTCAACTGGCGGGACTTGGAATCAATTTGGGCGCCGTCACGCAGCAGCTTGAGGATCAGGGCGTGGAGGCGTTCGCCCGCGACTACAAAAAGTTGCTGGCGAGCATCGAAGAAAAAAAAAGTCTTGGAACCCAAGCCGCTCGCAGGTAGCCGTGCCGCTTGATCTCGACAAAAATGTCCAGAGCACTCTCCGAAAGCTTGAGGAGCAGAAGTTTTCGGAGAGGCTCTGGGAGCGCGACCCGTCGCTCTGGAAATCCGAGCCCGCAGCGCAAAAAATCATTCGCAACGCGCTCGGCTGGCTGACCATTGCGCGCGACCTGCGGGGGCAGCAGGACGCGCTCAAGAACTTTGCCGAGGAAGCGCACGAGGCAGGGTTCCGGCACGCCGTTCTGCTGGGCATGGGCGGCAGCAGCTTGTGTCCGGACGTTCTGCGCGCAACCTTTGGGACGGCGCCCGGCTATCTCGATCTCCAGGTTCTGGATTCCACGGTTCCGGCGAATATCACCCGCGTCGAGGAGTCCATCGACCTCGGCAAAACGCTCTTCCTGGTTTCCAGCAAGTCGGGCGGCACCACGGAAACTCTCAGCTTCTACAAATATTTTTACGAGCAAGTCCGCAAGCTGAAGGGCGAGCGGGCGGGTGAGCATTTCATCGCCATTACGGACCCGGGGACGGGGCTTGAAAAGCTTGCGGCGGAGCGCAACTTCCGGCAGGTGTTCAGCGGCGCCCCGGATATCGGAGGCCGCTACTCCGCCTTATCCAACTTTGGAATGGTGCCCGCGGCGTTGATCGGCCTTGACGTCAAAGACGTGTTTGACCGGGCGGAGCGCATGATGGCGGCTTGCGGATCCGGCGTTCCCCTGCGGGAAAACCCCGGAGTCAGCCTGGGCGTGACTCTCGCGGAAGCGGCGCGCGCCGGACGCGACAAGATCACTTTTGTGATTTCTCCCGGGATCGAAGCCTTCGCCGACTGGGTGGAGCAATTGATTGCCGAGAGCACGGGCAAGGAAGGGAAAGGCCTGATTCCTGTGGCGGGCGAATCGCTTGGAGCGCCCTCGAGCTACAGCGGCGACCGCATTTTTGTCCGGATGCGGCTGGCTTCGGATTCCGGCGAAGGCACGGAACAAAATCTCAAGGTGCTTGAGGATGCCGGCCATCCGGTGATTCGCATTGTGCTGGAGAGCAAGCTTGACCTGGCTCAGGAATTCTTCCGCTGGGAAATCGCCACGGCGACGGCGGGAGCGCTGCTGGAGATTAATGCTTTCGACCAGCCCAACGTTCAGGAGAGCAAGGACAACACCAAGCGTCTGCTGGAGGGTTTCAAGTCCGATGGCAAACTGCCCGCGGAATCGCCCGTGCTGGCCTCCGAGGGCCTTGAGTTTTACTGTGATTCTGAAACTCGCAGCTCCATAGAAAATCGTCCGCAAGACGCGAACTCGGCAGAAACGCTTTTGGCCGGGTTCCTGAAGCAGGCTCGCCCGGGAGATTACGCTGCGGTCATGGCGTATCTTGTGCGCACGCCCGAGACGGAGAGCCGGTTGCAGGCCATCCGGCTGCGCTTGCGGGATGGGTTGCTCGCCGCGGCGACCCTGGGATTCGGTCCCCGCTTTTTGCACTCCACGGGCCAGCTTCACAAAGGAGGCCCCAACAAAGGGCTGTTCCTTCAGATTACGGCGGCGGACCCTGGCGACCTCCGGATTCCCGGCGAGCCCTACACCTTTTCAGTTCTCAAACAGGCTCAGGCGCTCGGCGATCTCCAGTCGCTTGAAAGCAAAAAGCGCAGGGTGCTGCGGGTTCACCTGGCCCAAGATACCGAGGCCGGCCTTAAGCAACTCTTGCGGGCGCTCGAAGCAGCCTTGGCCAAGTTGCGGGCGACCTCGGCTTCCTGAAGCCGGGAACACGATCACCCCAGGAATTTAAATCGGGAAAGGATGGAGTCTCGCATGACGGATACGGCAGTAATGACCAATCCTTTGCGCGAAGGGATGCGCATTCGAAAGACGCCCGCCCCTTGTGCGATGGTGATTTTCGGCGCTTCGGGCGATCTGACGGCCCGCAAACTGATTCCGGCGCTTTATTATCTCCACTGCGAGCGGCTGCTTCCGCCGGGCTTTTCCGTGATCGGCTGCGCCAAGACGCCTTACAGCAACGAGAAGTTCCGTGAAGCGATGGCGGACGCCGTCAAGAAATTTTCAGAGAAAGCGACGGTGGATGAGCCTTCGCTTACGAGTTTTATCCAATCGCTCTACTACCTGACGGACGACTTTGGCGACGCCAAGGCTTACACCCAGCTGGATGAACTGCTGAACAAGCTTGACAGCGAGCGGGGAACCAACGGGAACCGGCTCTTTTATCTTGCGACTCCGCCCAGTTCATTTCCCGTTATTGTGAATCATCTCGGCGCTGCCGGCCTGGCGCAGCCAAAAGATCCGGGCAAAAGCTGGACCCGCGTGGTCATCGAGAAGCCTTTCGGGCACGACCTCGAAAGCGCCCGGGAGTTGACCGCGACGGTGGGGTCGGTTTTCAAAGAAGAACAGGTTTACCGGATTGACCATTATCTCGGCAAAGAGACGGTCCAGAACCTTTTGGTGTTTCGTTTTGCCAACGGAATCTTTGAGCCCATCTGGAACCGGCGCTACATCGATCACGTGGAAATCACCGTGGCCGAGGAATTGGGTGTTGAAGGGCGCGGCCGCTATTACGAGGAAGCCGGCTTGCTGCGCGATATGGTGCAGAATCACGTCATGTCTGTGCTCAGCCTGGTGGCCATGGAATCGCCGGCGACGTTTGACGCCGTGGAAGTGCGCGACGAAAAGGCCAAGGTGATGCGGGCCATCCGCCCCATCGACTTCGACCATCTCGACGATTTTGTGGTTCGAGGGCAATACGCCGAGGGATGGGTGAAGGGCCAAAAAGTTCCAGGCTATTGCGAAGAAGCCAATGTCGCTTCCAACTCCTCCACCGAGACGTTTGCGGCGCTGAAACTGTCGATCGACAACTGGCGCTGGGCGGACGTGCCGTTCTACTTGCGCTCGGGAAAGCGCCTGGCCAAGCGTGTTTCTGAAATCGTGGTGCAGTTCCGGCGCGTGCCGCACATGGTTTTCGGAAGCAAAACCGAGAATCCGGTTGAGCCCAACGTTCTGGCCATGCGCATCCAGCCGAATGAAGGCATCGCGATCAATTTCAATGCCAAATTTCCCGCTCCGACCATGGAAATCCGTCCGGTGAAAATGGAGTTCCGGTATTCGGAGTCCTTTGGCGGAGAGCCGCCCAGCGCTTATGAGACGCTGCTGCTGGACTGTATGCTCGGCGACCAGACGCTTTTTACCCGCGAGGACGCTGTGGAGCTGGCCTGGCAACTGCTTTCTCCGCTCCTTGACCGCTGGCGGGAAGACGGAGCGAAAGGGCTGCAATATTATGAGTCCGGAAGCTGGGGCCCGGCGGCGGCCGACGCCTTGCTTGAACGCGATAAGCGGCGCTGGCACCGGCTTTAATTGATACCGAAGTGGTCGCAGGAACTGCGTGGCGGTTTTCGACGGCTTGGCCTGAAGGGTTCAAGAAAGCGGCGCCTCTTTGGCCATCCCGCCGCGCCCAGATCGAGAGGAGGGAACTTTGCCTGTAGGGAAAAAGTTCAAATCTTTAACGGCTGGTGAACTGCAACCGGCAACGATCGCCGATCTGGAAAACGAACTTTCCGAGCTTTGGCGGTCCGCCGCTGAGGACCCTGAGTCGGAGCATCCCGTGGTGCGCGCCTCCGTTCTGACCCTCCTTGTTTATGTTGAAAATGAGCGCGCCGGCCGTGAAACGCTCAACTTGATCAGCCAGGTGATCTCTCAAAATCCTTGCCGCGCCATCATCATGATTGCGGAAGAGGGCGAGCAGCCGGAAGGTTTGACCTCCTGGATTTCCGCCCAGTGCCATCTGCCCGCATCGGGCGCAAGGCAGGTTTGTTGCGAACAGATCTGCGTCCAAGCCCGGGGAGCGGCGGTGAAAGGCCTGGACAACGTTGTCATTCCGCTGGCGGTCCCGGAACTCCCTGTGTTCCTTTGGTGGAGGGCCGGACGTTTTGCGCCTCCGGCGTACCTCGATCCTATTCTCCGCATCACGAACCGCGTTCTGGTGGATTCAGCCGAGTTCGAGGAACCGGAGTCTGACCTGGCAACTCTGGCCCGCCAAGTCGAGCGGTTTCGGGGCGCGGAAGAAGTGGCCTTCAGCGATCTCAACTGGGCGCGGCTCACGCCTTGCCGCGAACTGATTGCCCAGTGTTTTGATTTTACGGAGGCGAATTCATACCTCAGCAATCTTGCTGAAGTGAAGTTTGAGCGGGCGCAGGAAGCGGCAGGCGGCGACCGATGGGCGCAGGTGCTGTTGCTGACGGCGTGGCTGGCAACGCGCCTGGGTTGGCAGCCGGCCTCTCGCATCGTGCCGGGCGCAAGGCGAACCCAAACGTTGGAATTTCAAAAAGGCGGGAAGCCCGTTCGCGTGGAGTATGCCGCGCGCAAAGCGGCAGGCGGCCAGCCGGGCCCGCTCTCCGTGGTCATGAAGACAAGCGGGGAGCCGGCTGCGCAATTCTCCATTGTTGAGTCAAAAGAAGAAGGCACCGCCCGCACGCGAGCTGAGATCCCCGGGTGTCCGCCGCGTGAAAGAACGGTTCGCCTGCACGTTCTCGACCAGGTTGGACTGGTGAACGAGGAACTGAAATTCCCGGGGCGCGATAAGATTTACGAGGAAACGTTGAGCCTTCTTGCCAGAATGCTCAAGGCGTAGGAACCGAATGCATTATGCCTTGCCGGGGTTGTGACGGATGAGTGAAGCGCAAATTCGAACCTTTCCAAATCTGGAAGAACTGAGCCGTGCGGCAGCCGACCGTTTTGCCACGCTGGCCATCGAGTGCGCGGGCAAGGGGAAAATCTTCTCGGCGGCCCTTTCCGGCGGCAAAACACCTGATACTTTTCTCCGCTTACTAGCGACTCCCGAATTTTCCAGACGCATTCCGTGGGAGAATACGCACCTTTTCCAGGTTGACGAGCGCTGCGTTCCTCCCGACCACCCGCAGAGCAATTACCGGATGATTCGCGAGTCTTTGCTCGCCGCGGTTCCGGCCGCCGCAGCCAATTTCCATCGCCTGGAAGCTGAGCAGGAAGATCGCGACGCGGCCTGCGAGGAATATGCCGCGGAACTGGGAAGCACCATGCTGCCTGCTGAGGCTGAGGCCCCACGATTCGACCTGATCTTTCTCGGCATGGGACCCGACGGGCATACGGCTTCGCTGTTTCCGGGCTCAAAAGCGGTGGCCGAGCGCAGCCGGTGGGTTTGCCCGAATTATGTTGAAAAACTCCAGATGCATCGCCTCACGCTGACGTATCCTGTTCTCAATGCTGCGTCGGAGGTTGTGTTTGTGGTGTCAGGCGCGGACAAGGCCGAGGCTTTGCAGCAAGTGATCGAGGGACCACGCAACCTGGATCTTTACCCCGCGCAGGGAGTTCAGCCCGGCGAAGGCAAGGTGGCTTGGTTTGTGGATGCCGCTGCCGCGCGCCTTCTCGATACGGCTCAAAGGAGCGCTTCTTGATCAAAATCGCCCCGTCAATCCTTTCTGCGGATTTTACCCGCCTGGGCGAGGAAGTCCAGGCGGCGGAAGCGGCCGGAGTCGATCGCGTGCAGATCGACGTGATGGATGGCCGGTTCGTTCCCAACATCACCTTTGGAGCGGCGGCCGTCCGGTCTCTCCGTCCGCTCACGAGCCTGATGCTGGAAACGCACCTGATGGTTGAGCCGCCCGAGGATTTTATCGAAACCTTTGCGGAAGCAGGCGCGGATACGATCATCATTCATCAGGAAGCCACGCCGCATTTGCATCGCGCCATCCAGCAAATCCACGCCCTGGGGAAAAAGGCGGGAGTGGCAATCAACCCCTCGACCCCGGCTTGTCTGCTTTCTGAGATTCTCGGCAACCTCGATCTGGTTCTGGTGATGACGGTCAACCCGGGCTTTGGCGGGCAGAAGTTCATTTCCGAGACCTTGCCGAAGATCCGGCAGCTTCGCAGGCAGATTCAGGAGCGCGGGCTCGCGTGTGAGCTGGAAGTGGACGGAGGAATCAACGCCGAAACGGCGCCGCTGGCGGTTGAGGCTGGAGCCGACGTGCTGGTGGCGGGGTCGTCGGTTTACGGCGTTCAAGGCGGCGTTCGGTTCGCAATCGAGCGGCTGCTCGCGAGCATTGTCCTTAGCCGCTCCTAGAGCGGGTTGGAGCAGGCCGCTGCCTCTCGACACTGCTCACCCCCGCCCTGCGAAAGGCGGGGCATAAGGTTTTGAATAGACGGAGATCACAGCAAGTGAGCGCTGTTTTACCATATGGCCATAACCGTGAACCAAATCGATGAATGGTTGTCTTCTCCTACCGAGCTTCCAACGCTTGAGTTCAAAGAGGCCAAAGACTCGTTCAGCTTAGAGAAACTTTTCCAATATTGCGCCGCAATTCATAATGAGATGGGAGGCACATTAGTACTCGGAGTCTCCGACAAACGTCCCCGTAAGGTTGTTGGGACTAATGCATTCAGAAATCCGACCAAAACCACTCAGCAAATCTTAGACAAACTTCACTTTCGGGTAGACATCGAGGAGGTAAACCATCCAAAGGGAAGAGTCTTAGTATTCGATATTCCGACGCGGCCGATAGGAACGCCATGCAGTTTGGATGGGGCCTTCTTAATGAGAAGCGGCGAGAGTTTGGTCGCGATGACCCCGGACCATCTTCGAGCTATTTTCAATGAAGGTAAGCCTGACTGGTTAGAGGAGCACTCAAAAACAAATTTGGACGACGAGCAAGTAGTGGATTTACTTGATACGCAAACATTTTTTGAGCTGCTTAGGATTCCGTATCCGACAACTCGTAATGGTGTAATTCAACGGCTGGTCGAAACCAAACTTATAGACCACTCAGATGGTCGCTATGATATTCGAAGGGTGGGCGCATTGCTACTTGCAAAACGTCTAGACCGATTCCCTGAATTAGCCAGGAAAGCTCCGAGAGTCATTACCTACGCTGGTACTTCAAAAATGCAAACCAATGCCGATTTTCCCGGAAATAAAGGGTACGCGGTGGGGTTTAACGGACTAGTGGAGTTTGTTTCGAGGCTCTTGCCGCAAAATGAGACAATGGAAGGCGCTTTGCGGGGCTCGGTGAAATTGGTTCCAGACGATGCTATCCGAGAGCTTCTTGCCAATGCCCTAATCCACCAAGATTTTATGCTTACTGGCACATCCGTGACTGTGGAAATCTATGCCAATCGAGTAGATATCTCGAATCCGGGGCAGCCTATCGTCGCGGTCGAGCGATTTATAGACGGATGTCGGTCTCGAAACGAACGCTTTGCCAGCTTAATGCGACGATTTGGAGCCTGCGAAGAAAAGGGTAGCGGAATTGATCGCGTCGTAACTATGGCCGAGATATACCAACTGCCCGCTCCATATTTCCGCGCTGCGTTAGACAGCACTATTGTTACGATTTTCGGTGTCAGAAAATTCGGGCAGATGGATCGGCAGGATCGGGTGCGTGCTTGCTATCAGCATTGCGCCTTAAAATGGGTCATGACGGAAAGAATGACCAACGAATCCTTACGCGAACGTTTTAAATTGTCGAAGGCCAAGACGTCAATTGCTTCCCAAATCATCTCCCAGACAATCGAATCTAAGTTGATTAGGCCAGAAACGGAAGGGGGATCAAGGAAGTACGCACGATATGTTCCATTCTGGGCCTAATTGTTATTTAAATCCTCCATTCAACAAGAAGACCCAATCCAGTGTAAGTCTTGGTAAATCAATACAATCCTTATTTAAGCGGTTTTCATTCTGGTGTTCTTAGCGGGTATTGGACTTCTGTCCAAATCACGAACCTACGGATAAATTCAAAATGCGAATTAACCGTGGCTACCAAAAAACCGACAGCGCGGGGTTATCTTCAATCGCAAGTTTCCAGCTTTCGGAAACTCGGAGGTTTTCCGCAAATTCCCGGGCCAAGACCGCGGGCTTTGAAAGGCGCGGTTTCCGCGGCCTCGCTTCAGGCTTTCTCGCCGCCGGCAAAGATTTTTCTTCCGCGGTGCAGGCCGAGAAGAATCTGCACCAGGCGGTGCGCGATCAACTCGTGGAGCGTCAGGATTTCCTTGTTGGCCTCGAAGATCTGTTGCGCGTCATTGGAGGCGGCGATGCCGGCTCCCGCCTGGAGGGCTTTGGTGGCTTCCTTGATGATGGGATCTTCAAGCGCTTCGCCGGCCATCTCCCAAAGGGTGATAAAGCGGTCGATGGCGGAGGGGAAGCTGACGCGGAACACGCCGTAATTGCTGGTGGTGCGGGGGGGCTTGTAGTCGAAATTGAAGGGGCCGTTATAGCCATGCGAGCGCAGCAGCATCAGCACGTTCAACCAGTCGAGCGGATTGACCAGCCCGACCGCGATATCCACGTCATGCTTCAGCCGGTAGCCGTCGTTCACGTCAAAGTGCCAGAGTTTGCCGGCCACTAGCGCCCGAGCCAACGCGGCGCGCGGCGCGCCGCCCCACATCAGTTCATGCAGATATTCGGGATTCACGCCCACCATGTCCGGATGCGTGAGCAGCCCGGAACTAATGAAGTTCAACATGGCGTCCGACGTGGGCAGAATGATTTCCGCCTGCGGCTCGAAGGGCTTCGCCTCAAGACAATGCCGCAGGGTCTGGGTCTGGGTCCGCGCGGCCACGGCAATATCCTCTTCGCAGGCCGCATTGATGCCCTCGGCGTACCACTTGAGGGTCTGGGTTTCGTCAATCGCCCCCTGCAAAAGGTAGCCGAGCGTGCCCGGCCAATAAACCAGGAACTGCGCTCCGAGCTCGTGCCCGATCCTGACCGTATTGCGCAGTCGGGCAGCCCCGTAAGCTCGGATTTCCGGCGATTCCGCCGCCGGGCTGGCCGCCCAGACAGGATGGTAAAAGGTCTCGCAGGTTACCATCGAGCACTGGAGGCCGTTCGACTTGAGAGCCTTTTTGAGGCCGGCGACAATTTCCGCCTGCCGGTCGGTCATCAGTGCCTCGGTGGGGATCACATCCGTATCGTGGGTGGTCCAGTATCCAATGCCGATCTCTGCAAACTGCTGGATCACCTCCGCGGCTGAAATCGTTTGCCGCGTGGGAGCGTGGAACAGCGCCTGCCCCTGATAGGCCGCGGCCCACTGCGGTCCGCTGATAAAATATTTTCGGCGCGTTTCAGGGCTATAGCTCCCGCCGCATGCGGTCATTAAGCGGTCCACAAGCGCGCGCTGGTCTTGGGGGGGTGTGCTCTTTGTCATGGGTTTCTCCTTCCCGTGAAGGATATCACAGCCCCAGGCTTGCTCAAGCGACTGGGGTAGGGAAATAGCTCGCGAATAAGCCGGGGCGACTTTCGAGGTGTTTGGGCCTGGCAGGTGATCTTCACTGTGAAATCACGTATGATAATTGTTTAGCTTGAAAGCAATCATTGATTTCTCAGGAATTGACAATCCGCGGCGCTCAATCAAAGGAATCTATACGAGCAATCGATAAATGCGCTGAGTAATGGAGCGTTTCTGCTCAACTTCAACCACAGCATGGCGATATAATGGCAGCGGCGGGCAACGATTCCCCGGCAATGTTAATCTATAGGTAACGAGGCGAAGGCTGTAGGATCACGCATGGACATAGGGCAGGATTTTCGAGGGGTCAACTTAGGTTATGTTCTGGAGTTGTACGAGCGATATCTCCGCGATCCGAATTTGGTTGATGCAGGCGCGCGTACTTTCTTTAAGCACTGGAAGCCGCCGGCTGAAGATCGCGGGGTTCTGGAGTCTCTTCCGGCGGCGCAAACCGACAAGATTGTCGGCACCGTTAACCTGGCGGAGTCGATCCGGAAATTTGGACACATGGACGCCCGGGTTGACCCGCTCGGGAGCGATCCTCGCGGCGATTATTCTCTGCGGCCTGACTCGCACGGCGTCAGTGAAGACGACCTGCGCCGGCTTCCCGCCAGCCTGATTGTCGGTCCCATCGCGGCGGGGAAGTCCAACGCTTTGGAGGTTATTCAAGCGCTCCGGAAGGTGTATTGCTCCTCCACGGGATACGACTACGCGCACTTGCGCGACCCGGAAGAGCGGCGCTGGCTCCATGAGGCGGCTGAATCCGGCCGCTTCCGCGCTCCCGCCGATCCTCTGGACGCCCCTGAACTGCTGGAGCGGCTGACGCAAGTGGAGGTTTTCGAGCGTTTCCTGCACCGCACGTTTCCTGGAAAGACCCGCTTCTCGGTTGAAGGCCTGGACATGCTGATCCCTGTGCTGGATGAGGTGATTGGGGCCGCGGCCGAGGCTACTGTGCGGCACGTCCTGATCGGCATGGCGCATCGCGCGCGGTTGAACGTTCTGGCTCACGTGCTGAAGAAGCCTTACGCGGAAATTCTGGCGGAGTTTAAGGACCCCGTGCGCGCCCGGAATTTCCGTGAAGGTATGGGCTGGACGGGAGACGTTCGATACCACCTGGGAGCCCGGCGCGCGATTAGGGGCGGCCAGGAAGTCGACCTAATCGTCACCATGCCTCCCAATCCAAGCCACCTGGAAGCGGCGGACCCGGTTGTGGAAGGAATGGCCAGGGCCGCCGGAACCCATGTGGACAAAAAGGGCGAGCCCCGATTCGATCCTAGCCTGACTCTGCCCATCCTGATTCATGGAGACGCGGCATTTTCGGGGCAGGGCGTCGTTGCCGAGACCCTCAACTTTTACCGGCTGCACGGTTACAAGACGGGTGGAACCCTTCACATTATTGCTGACAACCAGTTGGGCTACACCACGACTGCAGAGGAATACCGCAGTTCGCTTTATGCCAGCGGCGTGGCCCGCGGATTCAAGATTCCGCTGGTCCACGTCAACGCGGATGATCCCGAGGCGTGCATTGAGGTTGCGCGGCTGGCCTTTGCGTACCGGGCCCGGTTCGAGAAAGATATTGTGATCGACCTGGTCGGATACCGGCGCTTCGGTCACAACGAGGGCGATGAGCCCAGCTTTACCCAGCCGCTGCTGTACGAAAAGATCGCAAAGCATCCGACCGTCCGCGAACTTTGGGCCGCCACCCTGGTCGAACGCGGCACGATTGACGAAGCCCGGCCGGAAGCGCTGGCCGCGGAACGCTCGGCAGAGTTGCAAGAGGTTCTCGATTCGCTGAAGCCGAGCGAAGAGCTGTTTGATCCCACCCCTGAGCCCCCGCCCCGGGGAGCGGCGCGCCAGGCCAAGACCGCCGTGCCGCTCGACAGGCTTCGCGCGCTTAACCAAAGTTTGTTGTGCTTGCCCGAGGGCTTCAACCTTCACAAGAAGCTCGAACGCGCGCACGGCAGGCGGGCAAAGGCGCTTGATCAACCTGATGAGAGAACCATTGACTGGGCGATGGCCGAAGAGTTGGCGCTTGCTTCCATCCTGGAAGACGGGACCGCGATCCGGATGACCGGCGAGGATGTTGAGCGCGGGACGTTCAGCCAGCGCCACGCCGTGTTCCACGACGTCAAGACCGGGAAGAAGTTTACGCCCTTGCAAGCTCTCCCGGAAGCCCAGGCGGCTTTTGAGATTCACAACAGCCCGCTCACTGAAAGCGCCGTCGTGGGATTCGAATTTGGATATAGTTTGCAGGAACCGAGCCGCCTGGTCATCTGGGAAGCCCAATACGGTGATTTCGTGAACGGCGCCCAGGTGATGATCGACGAATTCATGGTTTCAGCAAGAGCCAAGTGGTCGCTGACGCCCTCGCTGGTGATGTTGCTGCCGCACGGACATGAAGGGCAGGGACCTGACCACTCCAGCGCGCGTCCGGAGCGCTTTCTTCAGTTGGCGGCGGAAACCAATCTTCGAATCGCCAACTGCACTACGGCCGCGCAGTATTTCCATCTGCTTCGCCGCCAGGCCTCCTTGCTGAAGATTGATCCTCTGCCGCTGGTGGTGTTGACGCCCAAAAGCCTGCTGCGCCATCCCCTGGTTGCGTCGTCGCCTCGGGAACTCGCTGAGGGAAGCTGGCAACAAGTGATTGAAGATTCCGAAGCCCAGGCGCGCAGCCAGGAAATTCGCCGCCTGATTCTTTGCAGCGGGAAAGTCTATGTTGATCTGGTGAGCAGCGAACAGCGCGGGAATCGGCCGGGCGTTGCCATCTGCCGCGTCGAGCAGCTTTATCCCTTTCCCGAAGCGAAGCTGAAACAGGTGATGCAAGGCTTTCCCAAGCTTCAGGAAGTTGTGTGGGTCCAGGAAGAACCCGAGAACATGGGCGCCTGGGGATACGCGCGGCCGTTCCTGAGCGAATTGGTTCGCAACCGCTGGCGCTTGCGCTATATCGGGCGGGCGCGAAGTTCCAGCCCCTCCGAGGGCTCGACCGTCCGGCACTTGCACAACCAGGAAGCCATTGTCCAGCAGGCTTTCAGTTCCAGGCTGGCGGTGGGCGAAGCGGACATGGTTTTAGTGGAAAATGTTGCGGGAAATTCCGGGAGGAGAGATCGTGTCGACCAAAATCGTCGTACCCGAGTTGGGTGAATCGGTCGTTGAAGCCACAGTAGGATCATGGCGGAAGCAGGAAGGCGACCGGGTCAGCACAGGCGACGTCATTGTTGAACTCGAAACAGAAAAAGTGGATCTGGAGGTGGGCGCCGAACACGGCGGCGTCCTGTCTCGCATCGAGCGGCAGGAAGGCGAGAACGTCCAGATCGGAGACTTGCTGGGCGTGATCGAGGACGCGCCGGCGGGCGAAGCCGTGGCCCCCCCAGCGGACCGCGCCCCGCAGGCGAAGCCGGGTCCGCGAGTGGTCAAGGAAGAACCCCGTTCCATCGCGGCCGAGGCCGCAGAAACCCGGGAGGAGACTTCCAGCAAGCGCCTGGTGACGCCCCTGGCCAAGCGAGTTGCCGAGGAGCACGGAGTTGACCTTTCGCAGGTCCGCCCCAGCGACGCGGGCGGCCGCATCCGGCAGCGCGACGTGGAAAGCTATCTCGAAGGCAAGGGACCGGAATCTGGAGCGCCGGCCGCGCGGCAAGGCGAAAGGGAAACCGGCCGGGGAGAACTGAAGCAGGCGCCCGAGCGCCCCGCCGTGGTGGAATTGCCGCAAGAACGCGAGCGGCTGGAAGAGCGCGTGCGGATGTCGCGCCGCCGGCTGACGATTGCGCGCCGGCTGGTGGAAGCGCAACACACCGCCGCCATGCTCACCACTTTCAACGAAATCGACATGACGGCGGTGATGGCCTTGCGGGCGCGCTGGAAAGAGACTTTCAAACAGCGGTACGGCGTGGGCTTGGGCATCGCGTCTTTCTTTGTCAAAGCCAGCATTGCCGCCCTCCGGCAGTTCCCGCGATTGAACGCCGAGATCCAGGGAACCGACATGGTTCTCAAACACTATTACGACATCGGCGTGGCCGTGGGCGCACCCGGAGGTTTGGTGGTTCCGGTGCTGCGCGACGCCGATCGAATGGGTTTCGCGGAGATCGAGAAGTCCATCAAGGAATTCGCGCGCAAGGCCTCGGCAGGCGAATTGACCCTCGAAGAACTGCGCGGCGGAACCTTTACGATCTCCAACGGCGGCGTCTACGGTTCCATGTTAAGCACGCCCATCCTGAACCCTCCCCAGGTCGGCATCCTGGGCCTGCACAAAATCGAGAATCGAGCCGTGCCCTTTGAAGGCCAGGTGCAAATTCGCCCCATGATGTACGTGGCGCTGAGCTACGACCACCGAATGGTCGACGGCATGGAGGCCGTGCAGTTTCTGGTTCGCATCAAGGAGACGATCGAGGATCCCGCCAGCCTCCTGTTCGCTCTTTAGAAAACGTCTCCTTCCCCGGCCGAAGAACGCGCCCTTGCGCATCTCAAGCTTTAGCCCGGAGCGCGCGGAGCGTCTCTGTGACCTTCGTGTTATCGCCTTAAGAAACCTTGGCTTGGTTTGCTGACTCACGGATCAAGGTGCTGATCGCGCAGGAATTCCCGCACAACTTCTTTGAGGTCGTGGTGTTCGACGGCCACCTGGTAATTGAGCCGGCGGATTTGAGCATCTGAGATTTTTCCGGCCAATTCCTGGAGCGCCTTGCGCACCGCGGGATGCCGCTTGAGCGCTTGCGGGCGTACAATGGGCACGGCCTGGTAGGGCGGGAAAAAGTTCTTATCATCCTTTAGCACCACCAGGTCATGGCCTTCCAGCAGACCATCCGTGGAGTTCGCCGCGATCAAGTCCACCTGATGATCGAAGAGGGCGCGGTAAAGTAAACCCAAATCCATAATCCGGGGCTGCTCTCCGAACTTCATGCCATAGGTTTTGATCAACCCGCGATAGCCGTCCGGCCTCTCCATGAATTCATAACCAAAGCCAGGCCTCCAGTGGACGGCATAAGGAACGGCTTCGGAAATGCGCTTGACATGATCCTTCCGGGCGTCTTCGCCGCGAATGACCAGCACAAAACTGTCGTTGAATCCCAGCGTCGGCATCACGTCCAGGTTGAAGCGCGAGGCGTATTGAGTCTTAACTGTTTTATAAACTTCCTGGGAGTCGTGCCCTGCCGGCTGCTTGAGGATCGCCGTAAGGGCTGTGCCGGTATATTCCACGTAAACGTCAATGCGCCCCCCGAGCATGGCCTGCTGGCAGATATAAGTGCCGCCCAGATAAAAGCGGCGCTCCACCGGGAGCCCCGTTTGTTTCTCGATGTGCTGGGCAAGCAGTTCGCCGAGGATAACTTGTTCGGTGAAGTTCTTGGAACCAACAACAATAACGTCTTTTCGGGGAGGGCCGCAGGCCGCCAGAGTCAAGGCAAGCAGGGTGATGGCGAGAATCCTTTTCATCGTTTCGCCGATGGGGCCAGGCGCCGTTCCGCCCAGCCGAGCGTGAAGTCTGCGAGAAGCGCCAGGAGCGCCGCCGGGATGGCCCCAGCCAGGATGACCCGGTTATCTACCATGGAAAGGCCGCGAAAGATAAACTCTCCGAGGCCGCCTGCGCCGATGGCGGCGGCAATCGTCGCCACGCCCACCGTAATCACCGTGGCGACGCGAATGCCGGCAAGAATCATGCCTGAAGCCAGCGGCAACTCCACCTGGGTGAGCAGTTGCCAGTCCGTCATCCCCAGACCGCGCGCAGCCTCTCGCACGCTTGGATCAACCCCCATGATGCCGGTATAGGTGTTGCGAATAATCGGCAAGAGCGCGTAGCCGGCAAGCGCGGCAATGGCCAGCCGGTCGGCACGTTCGCCCAGCCAAGGCAGCGGCAGGAGGAAGCCGAAAAGCGCCAGGCTGGGAATCGTCTGAATGATGTTGGCGCTGCCGAGAATCGGCTTATTCCAGGCGCTCCGGCGGGTGATCAAAATGCCCAAGGGGACGCCAATCGCGACAGCCAGCAGCATCGACATCCCGACCAGCCAGAGATGTTCCACGGTTAGCGTGGAGATCTCCGCGCGATTCCTGTAAAAAAAATCCAGCAAGCTCATGACGAACTTCCTTTCCGGCACATTTTCATGATCTCAAGGGTGGAGCGTTTCGTCCGGGACGCGCAGGGCAGTGAGGTAGGAAAGGACGGCGGGTTCCGTGGAGTTCAGAAAATCCGCCCGCGAATAGGTTCCCAACAGTTTCCCAGCTTCCAGCAGAGCGATGCGCGTGCCCAGGATTAGGGCCTCCCGGATGTCGTGCGTAACGAAAACGATGGTTTTGTGCAGGCGTCGCTGCAGTGCGAGGAACTCGCGCTGGATTTCCGCTCTGGTGAGCGGATCGAGCGCTCCAAAAGGTTCGTCCATCAGAAGGATGGGCGGGTCCGCGGCGAGCGCGCGCGCCACGCCCACACGCTGGCGCTGGCCGCCGGAGAGTTCGCAGGGATAGCGGTGGCCAAATGTCTCAGAGTCGAGCCCCATCATCCGCAACAACTCTTCCACGCGCTGGCTCTGGCGCTCCCGAGGCCAGCCTTCGAGTTGGGGCAACAGTCCGATATTGCGTCCGATGGTGAAGTGCGGAAACAAGCCGATTTCCTGAATGACGTACCCGATGCGGCGGCGAAGGCGGATGGGATCCCAATCGAAAATGGAGCGTCCTTCAACCATGACCTGGCCTGCGGTGGGCTCAAGCAGGCGGTTGATCAGCTTCAGCGTGGTGGACTTGCCGGAGCCGCTCCTTCCGAGCAGCACCAGAGTCTCGCCCGCTTCGACTTGGAGGTTCAGCTCGGAGAGCAAGTCGCGTCCGCCGCCCACGCTGTAGCGCACATCCCGGAATTCAATCATGCTAGCCGTCTCTTCCTGCGGTGCCATCGTTGCGAGCGCCCTGAAGCCTGCGCAAGAAATTGTGTTGCCGTGCTTTCTCTGCGGATCTGCGTTTTGATCTTCAAATTCGATTTGTTATCATTTTTGGGCGGGGCCTTTACTTGAAAAAATAAAGCTGTTACTTAGTTATCCACCAGAAAAGGGTAGGTGGAAAATGGCAGAGATGCAAAGCGATTTGTCCGCTCGTCAAAATATTCTCTCCCGTCTGGCCGATGCTCGGGTCAGGACGGATGCGCTTTTTAAGGTTGTCAACCCCCAGGCAGTTTACGACCGGCCCATTCCCGAAAGGCACAGGATCGTTTTCTACCTTGGACATCTGGAGGCGTTCGACTGGAACCTGCTGGGGCATTACGGGTTCGAACTGAAGCCGTTTCAGTCCGGTTTTGACAATTTATTCGCTTTTGGAATCGATCCTGTTGATGGAGGGCTTCCCACCGACCAACCTTCCGATTGGCCGTCGCTTGCCGAAGTTCATGAATACAATCAACGCGTACGGCAAGAGCTTGACCGGCATCTCGAAGGCGCGACCTTGGTGGATGCGCGGGGATCTTTTTCCCTGGCCGGCGTTTACCTCAACGTAGCCATCGAGCACCGGTTGATGCACGCCGAAACGCTTGCCTACATGCTGCATCAGTTGCCGCTTGACCGCAAAGTCCATGAGGCGCCTCCAAGCGTTCTCCCGGCGTCCCGCGTGGGACAAAAGATGGTCGAAATACCTGCCGGAACGGCTCATTTGGGCCTGCCAAGGGGAAGCGAAGTTTTTGGCTGGGACAATGAATTTGAAGCCCACTCCGTGGAAGTTCCGGCCTTTTCGATCGGTGAATACAAAGTCACAAATGGAGAGTTTTTGAAGTTCGTTCGCGAGGGCGGCTATACAGACCGCGGCCTGTGGAGCCAGGAGGACTGGGAGTGGGTCGAGCGCGAAGGCATCCGGCAACCCCGGTTCTGGATTAAGCGCGGTGACGACTGGTTCTATCAAGCCATGTTTGCGGAGGTGCCACTGCCGCTTGACTGGCCCGTTTACGTGAGTCACGCCGAGGCGGCGGCCTATGCGCGTTGGGCTGGTAAACAGTTGCCCACGGAGGAGCAATTCCATCGTGCTGCCTATGGGAGTCCGGAGGGAGCTGAAAGGCTTTATCCCTGGGGTGGCGATGCGCCGGAGGATCAATATGGCACGTTTGACTTTGCGCGCTGGGACCCATCTTCCGTCAACGCGCATCCTGCCGGACGAAGCGCCTTCGGCGTGGCTGATTTGATCGGCAACGGCTGGGAGTGGACCTCAACGCTTTTCCAGCCTTTCCCGGGCTTTGAACCTTTTCCTTTCTACCGTGGCTATTCCGCCAACTTTTTTGACGGCAAGCACTATGTGATGAAGGGCGGCTCGGCCCGCACGGCCGCATGCATGCTGCGCCGTTCTTTCCGCAACTGGTTTCAACCCCACTACCAGTATGTTTATTCGGGGTTCCGCTTAGTAAACAACTGAAGCTTCGAGTGGGAGGGTTAACGTGCCGCAAGCTGCCATCGCCGGTCCCGCAACCAGGTTTGCCGAAGACGTTCGAGCTGGTCTTGCAAAGCCTGGGCAGAAAGAACTTTCTTCCAAATACCTTTACGATGCCGTGGGCTCGGCGCTTTTTGAGGTGATCAGCCTGCTGCCGGAGTACGGCCTCACGCGCGCCGGCGAGCGAATCCTGCGGAAATATGCGGAAGAAATCACCGGCCGGGTCGCCTCACCCATGATGGTGGCGGAGCTTGGCAGCGGAAGTGGAAAAAAAACGCGCCTGATCCTGGAAGCGATCGCGAGCAGGCAGCCCACCGATTATCATCCGATTGAAATCTCCCATTCGGCGCTGACGATGTGCCGGCACGAACTGGAGGATCTGGATTCGGTGAGCGTTCTGGGTTTTGAAACCGGCTACCTCGACGGTTTGCAGAAAGTCGCGGCCCGGCGCCACGCGGGCCAGCATTTGCTGGTCCTTTTCCTGGGGAGCTCCATCGGAAATTTCGACCGCAAGCCCGGCGAGGAGTTTCTGCGCAAAGTGCGGCAGACGTTAACGCCCGGCGACGCGCTGCTGCTGGCCACAGACCTTGAAAAACCTGAGGAACAACTTCTCCGCGCATACGACGACCCTCTGGGCGTTACGGCGGCGTTTAACCTCAACATCCTTGCCAGGATTAACCGCGAACTCGGAGGAGACTTTGATCTATCGCGGTTCCGGCACGTCGCTCGGTACAACGTCCGGGAGCGACGGATTGAGATGCATCTCAGTTCCACGACCGCCCAAACCGTGACTATTCGCAGTTCTGAGCTGACGGTCGCAATCGAAAAGGGAGAAACGATTTGGACAGAAAGCTCACACAAATATGCAGCTGATGAAATCTGTGAAATGGCGCGAAAAGCCGGCTTCCGCTGCGACGGGCAATGGTTCGACCGCGAGTGGGCTTTTGCGCAAAACCTTCTTGTCCCCGTTTAACACTCTTCGCCCCATAAGGAGCATCCCGGGCCACTTTGCCTTCCTGATCATCTTTCTGTCTTTTACACTCAGCACAGCCATCACAAATGAATTGCCTTGAATAAACAGGCGGACTACTCTAGCAGTTTGTTGAAAAACTCTTGCGACCTGTCGTTCGCAGAGCTTGCCTTGAGCGGAGCCGAGGGGCGACGAGGAATCTCGTAAGTGTTTCGATTTCAGGAGGCGAATGCCGTCTCGAGAGGCTGCAGTTCTGGAGATATGCTGGCAATCCAGAGAGAGACTTTCGTTTTCTGCGTGGGCGAACTCCGGGATAAACACAGGATGACCTTTACTTCTTCGCGCGCGCTGGTATGTTTCATGGGTGTCATTGCGTTCGGTGGCTTGCTCCGCGGGCAAGCGATGCCGCGCCTCCAGCCTGAGAAGACCGCTTGGCAGGTCACCGGGGTGGTGAAGGATCAGAGCGGAGCAGTGATCGCGGGAGCCCGGGTGTCGCTTCACGCAGGAAAGTTTCAATCCACACAAACCACTGGGGCCAACGGACGTTTTGATTTCAGCGCTGTTCCCTCGCCGCACGGTGAACTCAGCATCGCAGCCAAGGGATTCGCCTCCGGGGAACGCGAATGGAACGCTCCGCCCGAAGGCCCTGTAGCGCTTGAAATCGCCCTGGAACCGGCGCCGCTGACCCAGCAAATAACCGTCACAGCCTCAAGGACGGAAATGCCTTTGAGCCGGACTTCCGCCGATGTGCGGATTCTCGGGCAACGGGAGCTTGCTGCCACTGCCGCATTAACTCTCGACGGCGCGCTACGCCAAATCCCAGGCTTCACGCTTTTTCGCCGCACGGGAAGCCGGGTGGCCAACCCCACCACGCAGGGCGTCTCGCTACGAGGCGTGGGCGCAAGCGGCGCCGGCCGCGCCCTAGTTCTGGAGGATGGCATTCCCTTGAACGACCCTTTTGGCGGATGGGTTTACTGGGACCGGGTGCCGCGGGAAGCCGTGAGCCGCGTGGAAGTTGTGCGGGGCGGCGCCTCGGATCTTTACGGTTCAGACGCCGTGGGCGGGGTCATCAACATCGTCACGCGCCAACCCACCACGGCGGCTCTTTCATTTGAAACCTCCTACGGGAATGAAAACACGCCCGACGCTTCACTGTGGCTGGGTCTTCAGCACGGCCTCTGGAGCGCCACGCTCGACGGCGAAGGATTTTCCACGGACGGATACATTCTTGTCAATCCGGCTGAGCGCGGCTTGGTGGACACCGCGGCAGGATCGCAACACGAAGTGGGAGACCTGATGCTGGAAAGGAAAATCAGCGCCAGGGGCCGCGTTTTCGCCAAGGCCTCCTATTTGCGGGAGACGCGCGCCAACGGCACGCTGCTCACTTACAACCGGACGCACCTGCGGCGGCTGGCTTTTGGGGCCGACTGGCTGTCGCCTGAAGCCGGAGCTTTTTCATTCCGGGCCTATGGCGGACCGCAAGTTTTTGATCAGACCTTTGCCTCCATTGCTGCGGACCGGAACAGCGAATCGCTGGTGGACTCTCAGCGCGTGCCCGCGCAGCAAACCGGGTTCGATCTTCAGTGGACGCGGCCGGTGCGCTCCAGGCAAACGCTGGTTGCAGGTTTTGACGGCCAGGAGGTCCGCGGATCGAGCAACGAACTGAAATTCTTTAGTGGCCGTATGACGTCGTCGATCGGCTCCGGCGGACGCCAGCGGATTGCCGGTATTTTTGCCGAGGACATCATCCGGCTGACTTCACGCTGGCAGGTCACGGCGGCCGGACGCTTTGACCGTTGGCGCAATTATCGCGCTCTCTCGACCCTTCAGCCTCTTTCCGCGCCCGGGCCGGCAACCGTCACTGATTTCCCCCAGCGGACGGAGACCGCCTTCAGTCCACGGCTTTCAATGCTTTACCGGTTGACCAGCCGCGTCGCGCTCACCGGCTCCGCCTATCGAGCCTTCCGGGCGCCCACCTTAAATGAACTCTACCGGGATTTCCGGGTGGGCAACGTCGTGACCGATGCCAACCGAGGGCTCCGGGCGGAACGGCTGACCGGCGCCGAGGCTGGGGCGGAGTTCAACGCTTTCCATGAGAGGCTTACGGGGCGCGGCACTTTTTTTTGGGCCGACGTCACAGACCCCATTGCCAACGTCACGCTTTCCGTCACGCCCAGCCTGATCACCCGGCAGCGGCAGAACCTGGGCCGCACCCGCTCGCGCGGCTTTGATTTGGACGCCGCCCTGCACCTGACCCGCACGCTTGAGTTGACGGGCGGGTATGAATTTGTGAACGCCACGGTCTTGAGTTTTTCGGCCAACCCGGCGCTGGTGGGCCTTGAGATTCCCGAGGTTCCCCGCAATGTGTTCACCTTCCAGACGCTCTACTCGAATCCCTCGGCAACCAGGCGATGGGCTCGCGCGACCTTTGGAATCCAGGGCCGCTTTGTGGGCAAGCAATTCGATGATGACCAGAACCAGCTACCTCTCGGAAGCTTTTTCGTTACGGACGCGCTTGTCTCCTACCCGCTTGGCCACGGCTTGGAAGCTTTTGCGGCGGCGGAAAACCTTTTCAACCAAGGCTACGCGGTGGCGGCCACTCCGGTTCTGGAGCTTGGCGCGCCACGGATCTTCCGGCTGGGGTTCAGGGTGCAGTTGGGAAGACTCTAGGCGGTTGATATATCTGAATTCCGTTCCACCTCTTGTTCATTTCCATCAACTGATACGATTACCTAAAAAATAAGGACTTAATTGCAATAGAAGCCCCTCGTGGCAAGTTTTCATGAGCAGGGAATCTTGACTTCCAGGTACAGAAAACAATCTTGACTTCGCGGTATAGATTGAGTAGCATTGTCACAGGCTTACGGTGAGCTTAAAGGCTGTGTTTTTGGAGATGCGAGAGCCGGGAAGCCCTTAGAAGGAGCGGACGTTATGCCCACGCCAGTAAACAATGTGGAAGAGCTTGCCACGCGCGAGTACAAATACGGATTTGTGACGGAGATCGAGCAGGAAACGATTCCTCGCGGTTTGAACGAGGACGTCGTCCGGCTGATCTCTGCCAAGAAAAATGAGCCCGAGTGGCTGCTCGAGTGGCGGCTGAAAGCCTACCGGCACTGGCTGACGATGAAAGAGCCGGAGTGGGCCAACATCAAATACGACCCGATTGATTATCAAAACGCCTATTATTACTCGGCGCCCAAGAGCAAGTCCAAGCCCAAGAGCCTGGAGGAAGTGGACCCGGAACTTATCAGGACGTACGAGAAGCTGGGCATTCCTTTAAAGGAACAGGAACTCCTTTCCGGAGTGGCTGTGGACGCGGTTTTTGACAGCGTTTCGGTGGCGACAACCTTCAAGGCGAAGTTGGCGGATCTGGGCATCATCTTCGGTTCGTTTTCTGAAGCCGTCCAGGAACATCCTGACTTGGTGAAGAAGTGGCTTGGGTCCGTGGTGCCTTACACGGACAACTTTTTTGCCACGCTCAACTCTGCGGTATTCAGTGATGGCTCGTTTGCCTACATTCCGAAGGGCGTGCGATGTCCGATGGAGCTTTCCACTTACTTCCGCATCAACGCCAAGGAAACCGGGCAGTTTGAGCGCACGCTGATTGTGGCCGAAGAAGGCTCCTACGTGAGCTACCTGGAAGGCTGCACGGCCCCCATGCGCGATGAAAACCAGCTGCACGCCGCGGTGGTGGAACTGGTGGCGCTCGATAACGCCACCATCAAATATTCGACCGTGCAGAACTGGTATCCGGGCGATAAGGAAGGCAAAGGCGGAATTTACAATTTTGTCACTAAGCGCGGCAAGTGCCTGGGCGTGAACTCCAAGATCTCCTGGACGCAGGTGGAAACCGGCTCGGCCATCACCTGGAAGTATCCGGGCTGCATCCTGCAGGGAGATAACTCGGTGGGCGAGTTTTATTCCGTGGCGGTCACCAACAACTATCAACAGGCCGATACCGGCACCAAGATGATCCATCTGGGCAAAAACACCCGCAGCACGATCGTCTCCAAGGGCATTTCCGCCGGGCACGGCCAGAACAGCTACCGGGGCATGGTGAAGATTTTGAAGAATGCCGCGGGGGCGAGAAACTATTCACAATGCGACTCGCTGCTGATGGGAGATCAGTGCGGGGCGCACACGTTCCCCTATCTGGAAGTGAAGAACTCCACCGCGCAGGTCGAGCATGAAGCTTCCACTTCCAAGATCGGCGAGGACCAGATCTTTTACTGCCGCCAGCGCGGGCTTTCCACTGAAGACGCCATCGGCATGATCGTCAACGGCTTCTGCAAGGAAGTCTTCCGCGAGCTGCCTATGGAATTTGCCGTCGAAGCCCAGAAACTTCTGGGCGTGAGTTTGGAAGGCAGCGTTGGTTAATTCTGAGTTACGAATGACGAAGGGTAGCGCAGACTTGTTCTTTAAGTCTGCGGCCTTTTTGCATTACAAATCGCCCCTGAGGGGTCTACGCTTTTTAAGTTTTCAATACGGAGAACTGAATGCTTCTTGAGATCAAAAATTTACATGCAACGGTGGGCAACACGGAAATCCTGAAAGGGATTGACCTGGAAGTGGAGTTGGGCAAAGTTCACGCCATCATGGGGCCGAACGGCTCCGGTAAATCGACGCTGGCGCAGGTGCTGGCGGGGCGCGACGTCTACACGGTCACGGAGGGCGAAGTGCACTACGACGGCAAGAACCTTCTTGAGCTGTCGCCCGAGGATCGCGCGCGCGAGGGCATTTTTCTGGCTTTCCAGTATCCGGTGGAGATTCCCGGAGTGAACAACACCTATTTTCTGCGGGCGGCGCTCAACGCGGCTCGCAAGCACCGTGGCGAGGAAGAGTTCGACGCCATGGATTTTCTCGGTTTGATCCGCGGGAAGATGAAGCTGCTGGAGATGGACGAGGCGCTGCTGAACCGGCCCGTCAATGAAGGCTTTTCAGGCGGCGAAAAGAAGCGCAATGAGATTTTCCAGATGGCGGTGCTGGAGCCGAAGCTGGCCATCATGGATGAGACGGACTCGGGGCTCGACATCGACGCCCTCAGAATCGTGTCCCAGGGCGTGAACGCGCTTCGCAGCGAGAAGCGCTCGATTATCGTGGTGACCCACTACCAGCGGTTGTTGAACTACATTGTTCCCGATTACGTTCACGTGCTTTCGGGTGGCCGCATTGTGAAGTCGGGCGGGAAAGAGCTTGCCCTGGAGCTTGAAGAGAAGGGCTACGGCTGGCTGGATGAAACTGTCCCGGCCGGTGAAAGAGCGTAGCGAGCCGTTGCGGCTCAAAAAGAGAAAAGGAAGCTGAGATTCATGGCTCTTGCAGTGAAACAAAGCGAAGAACTTTATTTGAAAAGTTTTCGGGAGCTTGACAAAAGCCAAGCCTCAAGCGCTCCGGGATGGCTGGCGGAGCTGCGCAACTCCGGAATGGAGGCTTTTGTCGAGCTGGGCTTTCCGACAACTCACCTGGAGGACTGGAAATACACCAACGTCGCGCCGATCACGGGCGTGAACTTCCAGCCGGCGCACGTTGAATTGAACGATAAGATTGCGAAGCAGATTGAGAGCCTGCCGCTCGCGGGCATGGAAACGAGCCGCCTGGTTTTTGTAAACGGCCGCTACGCAAAGGAACTCTCCTCGCTCGACGGGCTTGCGGAGGGCGTGAAGTTCACAAGCCTTTCTGAAGCTCTCAGGGCGGGCTATGGCTCGCTGGAAGTTCATCTTGCCCGTTACGCGGATTTCAAAAGCCATGCTTTTGTGGCTCTCAACACCGCCTTTATGGAAGAGGGCGGATTCATTGAAATCCCCAAGGGCGTGGTTCTCGACAAGCCGCTCCATCTGCTGTTTGTCTCCGCCGGCGCGGGCGAACCGTCGATTGCCCATCCGCGCAATCTGGTTCTGGCGGGGCGGGAGAGCCAGGCGACGGTCATCGAGACTTACGCGAGCCTTGACGGGAGCGTGTATTTCACCAATGCCGTCACCGAGATTGTGGCTGAAGAAGGCGCGCACGTGGATTACGTCAAGGTTCAGCGCGAAAGCGACGCGGCGTTTCACGTGGCGACGGTGCTCGGTTACGCTGCGCGGAACGCAGGCGTGGAGACAAACTCTCTCCAGTTCGGAGCGCGCCTGGGACGCGAGGAGGTCATCACGGTTTTGGATGGGGAAGGCGCGGAGGGCGTTCTCGGGGGACTTTACGTCACCGACGGCCGGCAGTTGTTGGACAACCACACCACCATTGACCATGCCCGGCCCCACTGTTCCAGCCGCGAAGTTTACAAGGGCATCCTGGACGGCCATTCGACCGGAGTCTTTAACGGAAAGATTCTGGTGCGGAAAGACGCCCAGAAAACCGACTCCAAACAGAGCGACAAGAATCTGCTGCTTTCGGAATCCGCTACCATCAATACCAAGCCGCAGCTTGAAATTTTTGCCGACGACGTCAAGTGCACGCACGGCGCGACGGTCGGCCAGATTGATCCTGAGGCGATTTTTTATCTGAGGTCCCGCGGCATCGGCCGCGAAGAGGCGCGAAGCCTGCTGACCGTGGCCTTTGCCAACGAAATCATCGACCGGGTCAAGTTCCAGCCGCTCCGCGAGCGGCTCAAAGCGGTCCTTGCGGTGAAGATGGCCGGAGAAACGGGCCGACAGGAGGCATGATGGGCATCGCGCGCGACGTGCTGAACGGAACTCGATGCGAACGCTCCGTCCGCTTTGACGTCGAAAAAATCCGGCAAGACTTTCCGGTACTCTCAAGCAGCGTCCACGACAAGCCGCTCGTCTACCTCGATAATGCCGCCACCAGCCAGAAGCCCCTCGCGGTGATCGAGGCGGAAAGCCTCTTTTACAGCCGGGACTGTTCGAATATCCATCGCGGCGTCCACGAACTGAGCGAGCGGGCTACCAAGTGTTACGAAGATTCCCGGGCCAAGGTGCAACAGTTTCTGAACGCGCGCGAAAGCCGCGAAATCATCTTTGTGCGGGGAACGACGGAAGCCATCAACTTGGTCGCCAACACTTTTGGCAGAAAACAGGTTGGGGCCGGCGACGAAGTTCTGATCACCGCCATGGAACACCACTCGAACATCGTTCCGTGGCAGATGCTGTGTGAAGAAAAAGGCGCCCGGCTGAGGGTCGCGCCCGTCAACGACAGGGGTGAAATCGTTTTTGAAGAATTTGAAAAGCTACTGGGCGCGCGCACGCGCCTGGTTGCTCTGGTGCACGTTTCCAACGTGCTCGGCACCATCAACCCCGTCCACGAAATGATTGAGGCCGCGCACCGGCGGAACGTTCCGGTGCTTCTCGACGGCGCCCAGGCGGCACCCCACCTTAAGGTGGACGTCCAGGCGCTTGACTGCGATTTCTATGCTTTTTCAGGGCACAAGCTTTATGGCCCGACCGGGGTCGGCGTGCTCTACGGCAAGGCCGGGTTGCTCGAAGCCATGCCGCCCTACCAGGGCGGCGGAGACATGATCCGCTCGGTGACTTTTGAAAAGACGATCTACAACACGCTGCCGTACAAATTCGAAGCGGGGACGCCCAATATCGCCGGGTCCATCGGGCTGGGCGCGGCCGTAGACTATGTGAATGAGATCGGGCTGGAAAGCATCCGCGCGTATGAGGACGAACTTCTGGCTTACGGTACGCGCGCGCTGGAGGAAATTCCCGGGCTGAGAATTATCGGCACGGCGCGTGAGAAAGCCGGCGTGATTTCATTTGTGATGGAAGGCATTCACCCGCACGACGTGGGCACCGTGCTTGACCAGGAAGGCATTGCCGTGCGCACCGGCCACCATTGCGCACAGCCGTTGATGGAGCGCTTCAAGGTTCCGGCCACCACCCGCGCCTCGCTGGCGTTTTATAATACGGCAGGGGAAATTGACACTTTGGCCGCCGGAATTCGCAAAGTGAAGGAGTTGCTGGGCTGATGTCGGATCTGCGCGGTTTATATCAGGAAGTGATTCTCGACCACAGCAAGCGGCCGCGTAATTTCCGCGCGATCGAAGGGGCCGACCACCACGCGGAGGGTTACAACCCGCTTTGCGGAGACAAGATCACGATCTACGTAAAGCTCGAGAATGACCGGATCATCGACGTCAGCTTTCAGGGCTCCGGGTGCGCGATATCAACTTCTTCGGCCTCCCTGCTGACCGAGACTCTGAAAGGCAAAACGCTGGCGGAAGCGGACGCGCTCTTCGAGCGGTTCCATGCGCTGGTGACCGGCAAAGGAAACGGCGACAAGCCGGACGCGGTTCCGCTGGGCAAGCTTGCGGTCTTCTCAGGCGTGGCGGAGTTTCCGGTGCGCGTCAAATGCGCAACTCTTGCCTGGCACACCTTGCGGAGCGCGCTGGTAGGAGAAGAGAAGGCAGTTTCGACGGAATAGGGGCAATTGATGGACGATAACCATAAAATTGAGGAACCCTCCGGAGCGGGCGGGAGGGCCGGGGCTGAATCCGGCAAAGCCGCGTCCGCGGCTCCCGAGGCCGGCGCTTCGAGCGGTGCGGGGACTGAGGATCTGAAGGAGCAGGTGATCCTGGCGGTCAAGACCGTTTACGATCCGGAGATTCCCGTGGATATCTACGAACTCGGCCTGGTCTATGAGATCAACGTCGAGCCGTCGTCGGAAGTTTCGGTGAAGATGACGCTCACAAGCCCTGCCTGCCCCTCGGCCATGTCGCTTCCGGGAGAAGTGGAAGACAAAATCCGGGTGATGGCCAAGGTGAAAGATGTCAAGGTGGAAGTCGTCTGGGATCCGCCTTGGGACCCAAGCAAAATGTCCGAGGCGGCGCGGTTGCAACTTGGAATGATGTAGCCATTTTGTGTGAGGAGTGCGGCCGGACGGCAAGCCTTGGCTGGGAAGGTCTATCATGAAGCTGACGTCTCAAGAAGAATACGGACTCCGGTGCCTGCTGCGGATTGCGCGGGAAGGGGAGGGCGGAAGCCTGACGATCCCGAAAATCAGCGAGAAGGAAGGCATCTCGAATTTTTACGTCGCCAAGCTGATGCGCATTTTGCGCCGCGGCGGCCTGGTGAAGAGCGTCCGGGGGCAGGCGGGAGGCTACGCCATGGCGCGGCCGGCGGACCAAGTTATTGTGGGGGAGGCGCTGGCGGTGCTGGGCGGCCGGCTTTACGATCCGGGATTTTGCGGGGAGCACGCCGGCAGCGAGTCCCTGTGTACGAATTCGGTGGATTGCTCGGTTCGCTCGCTGTGGCGCGCTGTGCAGCATGTGATCGATCAGGTTTTGAGCCGGACGACGTTGAAGGACCTTCTCTCGAATGAGCAGCAGATGACGTCGTGGACCGGACACTTGGTTAAAGTGTCGTCCGCTCCAGTGGCGTCGGTAACCATCCCATTGGATTCCCCGAAGTAGGCTTTTTCAGCACTACCCGGCGGGATCTCACGAACAACTCTATTTCCTCCCATTCCCATGTTCGAGGTTTCGACACGATGACGGATCTAATGCGGAGCCCGCTTGCCGATTTTCATCTTTCGCAGGGCGCAACCCTGGGCGAATATCACGGCGCCCTTGTTCCCGCCCGCTTTTCGAATTCCCGCGACGAACATCAGGCGGTGCGCGCGGCCGCGGGACTTTTCGATTTTTCGTTCCGGGCGAAGTTCGCCATGAAAGGCAGGGACCGCGCGCGTTTTCTGCACCGGATTGTGTCGAATGACATCAAGAGCCTTGCACCCGGGCAAGGAGTTTACGCCACGCTGCTGAATGCCCAGGGGCAGATCCTTGCCGACCTGCGGATTTATGCCGCCGAGGACCGGCTGCTGGTGGATACGGACCGGGACTTGGCCGCTAAAGCCCTTGAACTTCTGCGCCGATACATTATTGGAGACCAAGTGGAACTGGAAGCGTTGGACCTCTACGCTCTGGCTTTCGAAGGGCCGCACGCTTCGGGCCTGCTTGAGAAAACGCTGCATATGGACTTGCCTCGCATGAAAGAGTTCGAGCATTTTGCGGCCAATTACGCGGGGTTTCCGGTTCGAGTGGTTCGAATGAGCAACGCCGGCGAGGAAGGTTACGAGGTGTGGGTGGGCGCAAAAGGCCTGATGGGTTTGTGGGGAGCCGCGTGCGGCCAGGCTCCGACTTACGGCATGTTGGCCTGCGGAACCGAAGCGCTGGAATCCCTGCGGATCGAGGCTGGAATCCCCCGGTACGGCTCAGAATTGGCCGAGGACACGCTGCCGCTTGAAGCGAATCTTCTGAATGCCCTCAGCTTCAACAAGGGATGCTACGTCGGGCAGGAAATCGTGGAGCGGGCGCGAAGCCGCGGACACCTCAACTGGAAGCTTGTCGGCTTGTTTGTGGAGGCCGGGGAGCCTCCCGTGCCCGGCGAGAAGTTGATTTTCGATGAAAAAGAAGTCGGTGAAATCACCAGTTCCTGTGTTTCGCCGACCTTCCTGAAGACGCTGGGGCTCGGTTACGTGCGTGGGGAGTTGGCAGAAGCCGGAACCAGGCTGAAAACCGCTTCCGGCTCGCGGGCGGAAGTCCAAAGCCTTCCCTTTTATCACCGTTCGCTTCGAGCCGCAGAGGATTGAAACTCCATGTTGCTGAGGCAGGAATCAAAGACTCCGTGCGGATTTTCTGTGATGGAGTTGATGATTGTCGTGGCGATCCTGCTGATTCTTGCCGCCATTGAAATTCCCAACCTGCTGAGCGCAAAAATTGCCGCAAACCAAGCGGCGGCAGTGGCCTCTCTCAAGGCCCTCGAGACCGCGGAAGTCACCTACGCGGTTACGTACAATCATGGCTATTCCTCAACCCTGGCCCAGTTGGGAACTTCGCATGGATCCTCCTCGCCCCAGGCCGCCGATTTGGTCGACAACCTTTTGGCGAACGGCGAGAAGGGAGGCTATACCTACCTCTACGTCCCTGGACCCGTGGTTGACGGCAAAATTGACACCTACACCCTAAAGGCCATCCCTTCCGCACCGTGCGCTTCGGGCTATCTGTCCTATTCGATGATGCCGTCCAGCCAAGCGGCGATCACAGCGGAGAGCTTCACCACCGTCGCGGAAAACAATTTTGTATCCCAGGTCCTGATCGGATCGTTAGGGCGTGAAACGGTGGGTTGCAGCACTCAGTGAATGGTATTCGCGGCTTTCCCGACGGCTGCCTCTCATGCTCGATCTTCGGACTGACGATTCGAGTACTGGTGGTTGGGCAAAGGCGTGAGCTTGTCCGCCCGTGAAGCCAGCAGCTGTCACGCGGCAGGGTGTCGCGACCCATGGGACTGGGCCATGATCTTCCAAGACAAGTCGCGTGAGCGCAGGTCGGACCGGCTGATGTGCACCATCAGCCTGCGCGTCGAGGGGGCCACTCAAAATGGAGATGCTTTCGAATCTCCGGGCCAGGCGATAGGCGTTAACCGCCATGGCGCACAGATTCGATTGGACGAACCCATCGCCATCGGCCGCCAAGTCCGGCTGACGAACTTGGAAAACGGCGCGCAGGGCGACTTTCGAGTTATCGGAATCCTGTCGTCCTCTGAGGCCGCCGGGGTGGAGTTCGGAGTTGAAGCGCTAGGCGACTACCCCACCTTTTGGGGAATCGAATTTCCGGCCCGCTCCAGGAAGCCCGCGGAATCCAGAGCGCTTGTGGAATGCCGCACCTGCCACGCGGTAAGGTTCATGCCGCTGTCATTTTCGGAGGTAGAAGTTCTTGAATCCGGCGGCGTGCTGCTGAAAGTCTGTGGAGCCTGCAACGTTGATACGCGCTGGGGATATGCGATGCAAGTCGCCCGCGCCGGAGCCGTTGCGGCGCAGGGCAGTCGAGACCGCGAGGCGCCCTCCGCCAGGCCTATCCCGGGCGAGGAGAAGGCCGAGCGCCCCGCCTTTGTGCAGCGTCCCATTTTGATTCGGGTTTCCTCGGGGCAAATCGACAAAGCGCAGACGGAAAGCCTCTCAAAAGGAGGACTCAGTTGCAGCAGCGAGAAAGTCTATGAAGTGAATCAGGAAGTGACGCTTGAATGGGCGAATCCGGGCACCGGACTGCGGGTGCAGACGCGAGGCCGCATTCTCCGCCGCCATGATCTCGGAGGCAGCAAGAGGAAAATATACAACGTTCGGTACGAGTCTTCGATCATGGCGCTGCCCGCCGCCCGTTCGGGCCCCACTCGAAAGCTTTACCTGGCCTTTAGCGCCATCGTGGCGGTTGCGGTGGCGCTTACCGAGACGAGCGTTTTGGCGCTCACTACCAGTGTGTTTGCGCCCGGCGGCAGTGTCCGCCGCGTTGCTTACTCCGCAGGGGTGCTGCTTCTGGTCTGCGTTGCGTATAAGCTCTGGACATCTATCCTGCGCCGGGAGCCGGAAGCCCAGGCGGGCCTGAAAAAGAAACACCGGGTGGCCGCCGCGCTGGTGGCCGCAGGATTTGCGGTGGCGGTGGCGGTGGGTGCTGTGAGGGGGCGCAACCAAGTCACTGAGCGGTTCGAGGTCCAAAGGCTTCTGCGCGATTTTGCCATATCTGAAACCCTGGAGAAAAATATTGATGCCGCCGAGAATCGTGTTTTTACCGCTTCCAGCGACTATGTTGACGCGTGCGCAACCTTGCGGCTGCTGGCCGCACAGTGGGCGGGACGGCTTGACAACCTCTCGGTCGACGCCGCTGAACTTAGCCGGTTGAGAGGATGGCATGGGGAAAAACTTGCGAAGGGCATCAAGCGACTTCAAGAGATCATTAGTTTGGACCGTCAGAAAATTCGGCTGATTCAAAACCAGATTGCCCTGGAAGCAGGAGCCCAGAGCATCTCGCCGGCAAAACAGAACGCTTTCTGGCAGGCCAATTTCGAGCCCTTGCGCCGTGAGATCCTCAACCTTGACGTCCATAAGGACCAGCTTTCCCACTCCAGGGCGGCTGAAAACTGACTGCGGCTTCCGGAGTTGGAGCCTCAGCGGCGGAAAAAGACATTCATTGAAAGCCCCTTGCCGCCGGAGATCGATCGACGGAGTGCGGAGCTTTGCCGGGCCGAGGACAGGGTTTATTGCTGCGCATTTAGCGGATATGGTATGTTTAAAGGCTGATGTTTTGCGATCGAAGTCCGTCAGGATTCTCTAAACCCTGCCTATGGCCAAAAGCGTAACAGAAGAAGCCGGGCGACCGGTGAAAGAGGCGGCCAAGCCCGCCCGCCCTCCAGCCTCCTCCGGCAATTTGTTTGGTTTGTGTCTGGCGGCGTGGCTTGTCCCGGGATCGGGACACCTGCTGCTGGGGCGCAGGTGGCGAGCCCTCATTCTGTTTGTTTCAATCGTCGGCATGTTCGTGATGGGGATTGCCATGCAGGGACAATATTTCTCCCTCGGATCAGGCTCATATCTTCACTCGCTTGGCTACTTTGCTGAACTTGCGGTGGGGGTGCCCATGCGGGCCGCGACCTTTTTCGGATACGGGGGCGGTGACACTTACTTTGTTTGCTCCGATTACGGGACCGCGTTTTTGATTGCCGCAGGGATGCTGAACGTCCTGACCGTGCTGGATGCTTACGACATTGCTGGGGGCAGAAAACCCTAGAGAGCCATGAAAGGCGGGCGCCGGTGTTGCGCCCCGCATGCACCGGATCGCCTGCTGCAAGAGGGAATGAATGGTTATTTCACATTTCACGGCCTTGGTGTTGTTCTCTTTCCTGGTTTCGGTGGTCTTTGCGGTTCTCAGCAAGGAGAAGCTGCGCGACCAAGTGATTTACGGCGCCAAAGTGTTTCTTGGTTTTGTGGGGATTGCTCTGTTTCTTGGGTGGATCATGTATCCTTTTGCCTGAGCCCGCCCTCCCACCTTTAGAGCTGTTTCGATTTAAGTGCTTACATATCCGCAAGAGGCGAAGAAGTTTGTGCATTCGCTTGGGGAGACCGTATTGAGCAATTCCCCGATTTCCTTCCAGAGGGCATCGCGATCTCG
>Ga0307373_10001385_pt1 | contig 45477 bp, 40 predicted proteins | sample OX2MG_FD_202534 | JGI IMG/M metagenome (GOLD analysis project Ga0307373, IMG submission 202534) | Soil microbial communities from Risofladan, Vaasa, Finland - OX-2 | ecosystem: Environmental > Terrestrial > Soil > Coastal area > Acid sulfate soil | place: Finland: Risofladan, Vaasa | collected...
TCTGCGGCGACGAGCCGGGCGCGGAAGCGGGCGCGATGTACTTCGTCGTCGGACGCGGCGGCGTCATCTGTCCGCGATGCCGCCCGAACCTGGCCGAGGGCGCGATCAAGCTGCGCCCCGAAACCGCGGCCGCGCTGGCGCGCCTGGGCGGATCCCCACTCGGCGCCGCCTGCGGAGCGACGCCAGCGGGCAGCGACGGGACAGCCGCGCTCGCGCGATTTATCAACTCGATTCTGGACCGCAAGCTCAAGAGCGCCGAGTTCCTGGACTCGATGCTCGAGAGCGGGGGCTAGCGCCTCTGTGAAAATCAGTTACAGGCGCGCGGCTACGGCGCCCATTTCGCGGGTGTCGTAGCCGCACAGTCCCGCCACCTCGCTCGCGAAGCGTGACGAGTTCACCGCCTCAAGCATCGCGCGCACGGGCGCCGACGACATCTCGCCTTCGGGTACCGCGAGGTCGTAGCGCTCTTCGCGAATCGGCACGAAGCCCAGTCCGTAGGCCTCGGCAGCGACGCGAAGCGTTACCCCAACGTCGCCCTGCCCCGCCGCGATCGCGAGCGCCACTTCCAGATGTCCGCCCGCCTCGCGCTCGTAGCCCGCGATCGCCGCGGGCTTCAGCTTGAGCGCGGCAAGCGCGTCGTCGAGCGCGATTCGCGCACCCGCCCCGCGCTCGCGATTGACGATTCGCAGGCGCGGCCGCGCAAGATCCGCGAAGCCGCGAATCCCGAGCGGATTTCCCGCCGCCGTCGCCAGGCCAAGCTCCCAGCTCGCAAATCGAACGATCGTCGTGCGCCGATTCCCCAGCGCACGGCGCACCGGACCCGTGTTGTACTCGCCGCTTCTGGTGTCGCGCAGATGCACTCCGGCCACGTGCGCGCGTCCGCCCAGCAGGGCCTCGAGCGCGCCGATGCTGCCGCGCGCGAGCGCGACAATCCTGACCGGAGCGTGGCGCCGCGCGACCCAATCGGCCAGCAGCGCAACCGCCGGATCGCATCCCGCCACGAGCAGCGTCGCGTCGATCTCCGCCGCCGACACGTAGGATGCGACTGACGCGTGCCGCCCGCTTACCCTGCTCACGATCCCGTCGGCTGCCGTCAGATGATGCCGCACCGGCGCGGTCGGCACCGCGACTACTTTCCCGCCCACACGCGCCAGCGCGACGCGCGTGCCGCCCGCGACACTCGTCTCTCGCGGCAACGCGGCATCGATCTGTTCGGGAGATTGGGCGCCGAAGAGCGCCTCGACTGTCTCGCCAAGCTCGCGCGCGAGCGCGAGTGCGACACTGACGCCCGGCTGGTATTGCCCCGCCTCGATCGCGCCGAGCGCCTGCCGGGAAATGCCGGCGCGCACCGCGAGTTCGTTCTGGCTGAGTCCGCGCGCGGCGCGCGCGCGCCTGATTTTGTCTTGCGCTGATGCCATGATGCTTGCCATTTCGCCATAATACTGGCATAACATCCCGGCGATGAAAATACCGGCCCGACTCATCCTCGCCGCGGCGCTAGCCGCCACCGCGCTTGCCACGTCCGCGCACGCCGACTCCGCGCCGCCGCCCAATCCGGGAGTCGGCGGCGTGTTGCGCTACGTCGTCCCGAGCCTCGCGGCTCCGCCCTCGCCGCCAATCGCCGAAGCGCCGACCGGGCCGGGCTTCAGCGGAGCGCTGGAAGGCTTCGTCAATCGGTGGCTCGCGATGGTCTCGCGGACCCAGAACGACCAGCCGCACTGGATCACGCCGCTGGTGACGGTCACTCCACGCCTCGAGCAGGAGTATCGCTACGACCAGTTCCTTCAGTCCGCGCGCAACGGACTCGCGACCGACAACTTCGGCGGCGCAAAGGGTCTCGAATTGATCCCGCAGGAAAATATCGAGACCATCATCGGCGTCCCCGCATTCCTGAAGCGCAACATCCCGCGCAACACCGACGGCTTCGGCGACTGGCCGTTTCTGGTCAAACTCCGCCTGCTTTCGGCCGACGAGCAGCACGGCAATTACATGGTGACCGCGTTCATGGGCTTCAGCGTTCCGACCGGATCGAACGTCAACGGCAACGGCCACGCGCTGTTCACCCCGACGCTTGCGTTCGGCAAGGGCTTCGGCGACTTCGATTGTCAATCCACCGTCGGCGTGACCTTCTCCAACGGCGGGCTGGACCGGCTTGGCGCGCCGCTCGCATGGAACACCACCTTTCAGTACCACCTGTGGAAATATTTCTGGCCCGAGGTCGAAACCAACTACTCGTGGCAGTCCTACGGCAAGGAGAACGGGCATAACACATTGTTTCTCACTCCCGGCTTGTTGATCGGACGCATCCCGATTCACAATCGGGTCGGTCTGACCTTCGGCGCCGGCTACCAGGTGGCGGTTACGAAATATCGCCCTTATAACCACAGCGTGGTCCTGACCGCGCGAATTCCATTCTGATCGAGGCGCCGATACTCATGATGGCGCCGCAGCGAAATTTCTCACGCGTCAGCGCGCTCGCAATCGCGCTGTGCTGCTTCGCCTTCCCAGCGCTCGCACGCGGCGCCGGATCCGATCGCGCGCCGCTTACGATCTTCCACGCCGACAGCCTGACCGGCTACGTCGCCGAGATCGCGAAACTCTACGAGGCCGCGCATCCGGGCGCGCAGGTGCGCAGCGAGAGCGGCGGCAGCCTGGACGCGATTCGCAAGATCACCGACCTGCATCTGCCCTGCGACATTCTCATTACCGCCGATTGGCGCCTGCTTCAGACTCCGCGCGCGGGGATCGACCGGTGGGCGGCGATCTTCGCCGGCAACTCGATGGGAATCGTGTACACGCCGCAATCGAAGTTCGCCTCCGAGATCAACGCGGGCAACTGGCGGCAGATTCTCGCGCGGCCGGGCGTGCGCTACGGCCATTCGAATCCCCAGCGCGATCCGGCGGGCTACTGGACGCTCATCGTATGGCAACTCGCCGAACGCTTTTACGATGATCCCGATCTCGCGGCGCGGCTGGCGGCCGGATGCCCCCGCGCCAATATCCGCCCGCACAACATCGATCTGATCGCGCTCTTGCAAAGCGGCGAGCTCGACTACTATTTCGGCTACGCGTCGGACGCGCGGCTCGGCCAGCTCAAATTCCTGGAACTTCCGCCGCAGATCAACCTGGGCGATTTCGATCGCGCTGCTGATTACGCGCGCGCCAGCGTCGTGGTCGGCGCCGCGCCGCATCGCAAGACAATCACCGGCGCTCCGGTCGCCTACGCGGCGACGCTCACCGCCAACCCGCCCAATCGCGCGGGCGCGATCGAGTTCATGCGCCTGATGCTGGGCGATCCGGGCCGCGCCGCTGCTGCCCGCGCCGGACTGGTCGCCTACCCGTCCGGACTGGCATGGGATCCGGCCCTGGCGATGCCGCCCGGGTTGCGCGCTATGACGAAACCGCTCGACGCAAAATAGCGGGGCGCCATGCGCCGGCTTCGCGCGCGGCTTCGTCCTGCTCGCCGCCGATTACCGCTGGCGCAGCGAAGCGCCCCGCGTCGTGCTCGATCACGATAATCCCGCAGTTGGCTGGAATGTGCGCGCCGTCCCAGAGTCCGGTCACATGCGCCCACAGCGCGCGCATCACGCCGCCGTGGCTGACGATCACGACCTCGCGATCGGGACATTCCCGCGCGATTCGATCGAGCGCGGGAGCGCTGCGCAGGCGCAGGTCTTCGTGGCTTTCACCGCCGGGCGGGCGCCATTGCCATGAGCGCGCCGGGTCGAAGGCCGGATCGTCGCGCACAACTTCGTACGGCTTTCCGGCGACCGCGCCCAGATTCTGTTCACGAAATTCGCCTTCGACCTCGACCGGCAGATTGAATTGCTCCGCGATAATCCGCGCGGTTTCGCGCGCTCTCAAGTATGGACTCGCGATCACCCTGTGCGGATGAAAACCGATCTTGATCTTGAGCGCCGCTTCGAGCGCCTGGCGGCGGCCGAGTTCGGTTATCGCCGCGTCGGGCGAGTTCGTGAAATGGCGAATGCGATTGCCTTCGCTCTCACCGTGGCGAACCAGAATTAGCTTGCCCATGGTTAAAAAGCTCCCCCCAATTCCTTTCTAGCTCAGGGCGGTTGCGATGTCATCCGGCGCGCGGTTAAGACTTCGCGTCGCCTCCGGTAAGAGTGGCCGGCGGCGGCGCGGCTGCCGGCTTGATCATCGTGCGGAACGCGTCGAGCAGGTCGATCGGGAGCGGAAATATCGTGACCGAATTGTGATCGGTCGCGATCTCCTTGAGTGTTTGCAGATAGCGCAGTTGCAGCGTGATCGGGCTCTTGCTCATTATCTCCGCCGCGTCCGCCAGCCGCTGCGAGGCCTGGAACTCGCCTTCCGCCGCGATCACTTTCGCGCGCCGCTCGCGCTCGGCCTCGGCCTGCGCCGCAATCGCGCGCTGCATGTCCTGCGGCAGATCGATATTCTTGAGCTCGACCAGCGTGACCTTGACTCCCCACGGCTCGGTCTGCGAATCGACCACCTCCTGGATGCGGGCGTTGAGCTTGTCGCGCTGGCTCAGCAGTTCGTCGAGCTCGGTCTGCCCGCCGACCGAGCGCAGCGTGGTCTGCGCAAGCTGCATCGTGGCGAACAGGTAATTGGCGACCTCGGTCACCGCGCGCGACGGATCGACCACGCGGAAATACAGCACCGCGCTGACCTTGACCGAAACGTTATCCTTGGTGATCACGTCCTGCGGTGGAATATCCAGGGTGACGGTGCGCAGATCGATCCGCACCATCCGCTCGAGCACCGGGATGACGAAGATCACCCCCGGACCGCGAAACGGCGTGAGCCGTCCGAGCCGGAAGACCACGCCGCGCTCGTATTCGTTCAGAACCTTGAGGCCGCTCAGAAATGTTACTGCGGCGATAAAAACAATTACCCCAAACCCTGTCGCCATCAATATTCTCCTTGGCTCGCGGCGCGCTCAGAGCGCGCGCCGCACCTCGACCTCGAGACCTTTCACAGCGGTGACGCGCGCCCGCGCGCCAGGCGCAAGCGCGTCGGGGCTGGTCGCGCGCCAGATCTCGCCATGCACGAAGATCTTTCCCGGCGCTCCGGCGGCAATCGCCTCGCGCACCTCGCCGATCTCGCCGACCATCGCTTCCACCCCGGTCTTTGCGACACGCCGGCGCTCGCGCGCGACGATATAGCCGAGTCCGAGGATTATCGCGGTCAGCGCGACCGCGGCGCCGTAGATTATGTCGCGGTTCACCGCGAGATTGGTTTTCGAGGTATCGATCAGAAACAGCGATCCGATCACGAACGCCGCCACTCCGCCGAGTCCAAGAATTCCGTAGCTGGTGACGAACGCCTCGGCGATCAGCAGCGCCACGCCCAGGAATATCAGCAGCAGCCCGGTCACGTTGACCGGCAGCACCTGGAACGACGCGAAAAACAACAGCAGGCAGATCGCGCCGGCGACGCCGGGCAGAAAAACTCCCGGATGCGCGAATTCAAAATACAGCCCGAGCAGCCCCGCCATCAGCAGCAGGTACACGATATTCGGGTCCGCCAGCGTGTTGAGCACCCTCTGCCCGGCGGTCATCGCGCCGCGCCGCACGACGGCGTCGGCCAGATCGAGGGTGACGTCTTTGCCCGCGACCTGGACCTTGCGGCCCGACGCCTGGACGAGCAGGCTGCGCAAATCGGGCGCGACAATATCGATCACTTTTTTCTGCAGCGCCTCACGTTCGCCGATCGCGACGCTGTGGCGGACCGCCTGCTCGATCCAGTCTTCGTTGCGTCCGCGATCTTGCGCGATATTGCGCGCGAAGGTCGCGGTGAAGTTCTCGATCTTCTCGCCCATGACCCCCTTGATATCCGAGCCGGTCTCCTCGACCGGATGCGCCGCGCCGATCGTCGTTCCCGGCGCCATCGCCGCGATATTCGCCGCTTCCGTGATGAAGGTCCCGGCCGACGCCGCGGCGGCGCCCGACGGCGCGACATAGACGATCACGGGAACCGGTGCGGCAAGCAGGCTCTTCACAATCTGCTCGGCCGAGGTCAGCAGCCCGCCCGGAGTATCGAGCTCGATCACGAGCGCGCCCGCGCCCCCACGCGACGCCGAGTCGATCGAGTCGTCGATAAAGCTCGCGACCGCCGGATTGATCGAGCCATCGACGGTGATCAACTCGACCCACTTCTGCGCGGACGGCGGATTGCCGGCGCGCGCGCGCGCCGCGAGCGTGGCAAAGATTCCCGCCGCTGCGAGCGCGGCGGCGATTATCGCAACGCCGCGGATCTGCCGGCGGGCGTTCATGCGCCCGCGCGTCCCGGAATCGGCCGCCCGAGTTCCTTCAACACCATCTGCACGTCCTGCCACACCAGCCGCTTCTCGCCGGGGTTGCGCAGCAGGTAGGCCGGATGAAACGTCGGCATCATCCGGACCCCGCCTACGTCGTGCCAGTTGCCGCGCAGCTTGCTGATGGGAGTCTTGAGCTTCAGGACCGCCTGCACCGCGAAGGTGCCCAGGCCGACGATCACGCGCGGCTTGACGAGTTCGATCTGGCGCATCATGAACGGCTCGCACGACGCGACCTCGTCGGGCTCGGGGTTGCGATTATCGGGCGGGCGGCACTTGATGACGTTGCAGATATAAACCTCGCCGCGCGTCATCCCCATCCCGCGCTCGATTATATCGGTGAGCAACTGGCCGGCGCGGCCGACGAAGGGCTCGCCGCGTGCGTCCTCTTCGGCGCCGGGCCCTTCGCCGATAAACATCAGCTCGGCGTTTGGATTGCCGACTCCGAACACCAGGTTCTTGCGCAGGCCCCACAATTTGCAGCGGCGGCAATCGCCGATAAATTCGCGCAGCACTTCGAGCGATTCGGTTTTTTCGAGCCCCGGATATTTCGAGAACATCGCGAGGCTCCGCGGCGCAACGGCGGCTTGAGCCGTCGCTGGCGCGCTCACGCTTTGCGCCGCGGCGGGCGCCGGTGCGGGTGCGGGCCGCCGCTCGGTAGCGGGCAGACCGTCCATCCCTTCCTCGCGAAGCTGCGCAACGTAATCGGCCAGCGTGGCGACGATCGTCGCGCGGTCGGGCCGCGATTTGGATTCGCTCATATGCAGGTTGCTCGCATCACCGCAGCCGATCGTGATGATACCCGATATAGAGCGCGGTACCGACCGACCCGCCCACGGAAAGAATCAGGTAAACGACGATAAAGCCCACCGTCGGCGGCGGATTCGCGTGCAGCGACCAGAACAGCGTCAGATTGGTTGGGACGTAAAACGCGTACACGATCGACAGCGGCTTGAGCCATCGCTTCTGCGTCAACAGCCCGTAGGCGTAGGTCGCGAGGATAATTCCGAAGATCGGACCGCCGATCGCATTGGCGCCAAAGGTCGCAAGGCGATGCCCAAAAATCACCAGCCCTAGATGGCCTGGATCATTGCGATGCTGAAACGGCTTGGTGAAATCAGAAAGCGCCAGGAGGGCGAACAGAATCGCCATCGCGGACAAAAACCAATCGCGGCGCGGACGCTGGACCTGTGGTGCGGGACTTCCGATCGTCGCCATCTGACCCTCCCATGATCTTGCGCTCGGCTTCGCGCGGACGCGCGGAGCTGGTTAACGGACGACTCGCAGCCGCCGCGCTTTGGCGGCGCGCAGGACAGTCAGTCGATCGAGGATTCGATCGGCGACCTCGTCTTTCGAAAGCTTCGGCAGACTCTCGACGCTGCCGTCAGCGCCCAGCAGCGTGACGATATTGGTATCGACGCCGAAGCCCGCGCCCGCTTGCGTGACGTCGTTGGCGACGATCAGGTCAAGCCGCTTGCGCGCGAGTTTGTCGCGGGCGTTCGCGGCAAGGTCGGCGGTCTCGGCCGCGAAACCGATCACGACGCGCGAGCCTTTCTTCGCCGCCAGCCGTGGCAGCTCGTCGGCGATCGATTCCATCCGCAGCGCCATACCCTTGGGATTCTTTTTGACCTTGCCGGGCGCCGGATGCGCGGGACGGAAATCCGCGACCGCCGCCGCCATCACCAATGCCGACGCCCACGGAAAATTGCTCGAAGTCGCCGCCAGCATCTCGGCCGCGCTGCCCGTGTCGATTCGCTCGACGCCGTAAGGAGTCGCAAGCGCCGACGGTCCGGCGACGAGCTTAACTTCCGCGCCGCGCCGCCACGCCGCAGCAGCGATCGCGAAGCCCATTTTTCCGGAAGATCGATTCGAGACGAAGCGCACCGGGTCGATCGCCTCCTGCGTGGGGCCGGCGGTGACGAGAATCCGCTCGCCCGCCAAATCGCGCGGCGACAGGATGCGCTCGAGCTCGGCAATGATAATCGCGGAGTCGGGCAGACGACCCTTGCCCTCGTAACCGCAGGCGAGCTCACCCTCGGCGGGCTCGATGATCGTCGCGCCGCGCGAGCGCAGCTTGGCGAGATTCTCGACGACGCTCGGATGCGCGTACATATGCACGTTCATCGCGGGCGCGAACGCAACCGGAGCGTGGGTCGCGAGCAGAACGGTCGTGACGATATCGTCAGCAATTCCCGCCGCCGCCTTCGCGATCACATTCGCGGTCGCGGGAGCAATCAAAACCGCATCGGCCGAGTCGGCCAGACGAATGTGGCCGATCTCGGATTCCTGGGTGAGGCTGAACGTATCGGTGGCGACGGGATCTTGCGCGAGCGTCTGGAGGGTGAGCGGCGTGATAAACTCCTGCGCATTGCGCGTCATCATCACACGCACCTTCGCGCCGCGCTGCACCAGCGCGCGCACGATCTCGGCCGCCTTGTAAGCGGCAATCCCCCCGCTGACGCCAAGCACTATGGTCTTATCGCGCAGGATGCTCATCAAAGGTCGATTCTATTGCGCGGCACGGTCCAGACGAAAGCCCCCCGTTTACGCGTTCACGGCGAGGAACGCCATTCGCTTTCGGGAAGCGGCCGATAGACGCCGCCTTCGCGCGCCAGCATCCGGTAGCCGATCATCTCGCGGCGCAGCGTCGCGGCGTCCGCGTGATGGCGCTTCAGGATCGCGCTGACCTGCGCCTCGGTGTAATCGACTCCGGCGGCGAACTTGCGCGCGAGCCATTGCAGCACGACCCAGCGCTTCTTTCGCGAAACCGGGATGACGGTGAGCCGGTCGCCGTCGAGGAAATTTGCGAGCACCTCGCGCTCGCCCGCCTCGGCGGAAGTATCGGCGGCGATTCGTTCGAGCGACGCGCGGCTGAGCAGCGCGCGGCTTCGGCGATGGAGCGCGTCCGCTTCGAGCCGGTACCATCGGGTAGTGCCGTCAGCGCGGACGCGTGCCAGGCCGGCGTTCTTCAGGATCGCGAGATGATGCGAGACGGTGGGCTCGCGAAGACCGAGGGTGCGAGCGAGTTCCTGGACGCTGTACTCGCGCGCGGCGAGCAGCCCGACGATCCGGAGCCGGCTGCGATCGGCCAGCGCGCGGAAAAACTCGAGCGGTTCGGACGGGGAAGCTTCGTGCGCGACTCTTGGTTTATCAACTTCCATCTAATTAGATAGCTATCTAATTAGAGTCCGATTAGCAAGCGCCTTGCAGGTCAATCGTAATACTCAAGCCCCAGATGGGTGATCAGTTCTTCGCCGCGCATCCAGCGCAGGGTGTTTTTCAGCTTCATCAACTGGATGAAGATGTCGTGCTCGGGATAGACGTTGGGCGCGTGCATCGGCGCCTTGAAGTAGAACGACAGCCACTCCTGGATTCCGCGCATCCCGGCGCGATGCGCCAAATCGAGGAACAGGACCAGGTCGAGCACCAGCGGCGCGGCGAGAATCGAGTCGCGGCACAGGAAGTTGATCTTGATCTGCATCGGATAGCCGAGCCATCCGAAGATGTCGATATTGTCCCATCCCTCCTTGGCGTCGCCGCGCGGAGGGTAATAGTTGATCTTCACCGAATGGAACAGCTTGCCGTAAAGCTGCGGATACAGGTCGGCCTGCAGAATCTGATCGAGCACCGAAAGCTTGGTCTCTTCCTTGGATCGGAACGAACCGGGATCTTCGAGCACTTCGCCGTCGCGGTTACCGAGGATATTGGTCGAGAACCATCCCGACATCCCGAGCATCCGCGCTTTCAGCCCCGGCGCGATGAGAGTCTTCATAAAAGTTTGCCCGGTCTTGTAGTCCTTGCCGCAGACCGGAACATTTTTGTCGCGCGCGAGTTCGAGCAGCGCGGGCGTGTCGGTGGTGAGATTCGGCGCGCCGTTGGCGTGCGGGATTCCGAGCTTCAGCGCGGCGTAGGCGTAAATCTGGCTCGGCGCGATTTCGGGATCGTTGGCCACGAGCCCGGCCTCGAACGCTTTTAGCGATTGATGCACGGCGGCGGGGCGATGGAACACCTCAGTCGATCCGCACCAGATCATCACGGTGCGTGCGACGCCGGTGCGCGCCTGGAAGCGCCGGATGTCATCGATCAACATCTCGGCCTTGTCCATCTTGGTGCGGGCTTCTTTAACGTTGGGGCCGCTGATGCGCCGGATGTAATCCTGGTCGAAGACGGCGTCCATCGGGCGGATCTTCTCGAGCGGCGCGCGCACCGCCTCGAGCATCGCAGGGTCGAGCACGGCGGCTTTGCGCGCGGCCTCGTACGCGTTGTCCTCGAAGATATCCCATCCGCCGAATTCGAGATCTTCGAGCTTCGCGAGCGGAACAAAATCCCTGATGAGCGGAGTGCGTCCTTCGCTGCGCTTGCCCAGGCGCACGGTCGCAAGCTGGGTCAGCGATCCGATCGGCACGCCGAGTCCGCGTTTGACCGCCTCGACCCCGGCGATAAACGTGGTGCTGACCGCTCCGAGGCCCGGCAACAGGACGCCAAGCTTGCCGTCCGCCGGCGCGATTCGGACCGGTGGTTTGTTATCCAAACTATCCCTTCCTGAAGCGCGAAGGATAATCGGCGTTGAAGGTCTGCTCGGGATGCATCAGCTTGGCGCGTTCGATCAGCACTTCTTCGGTCTCGGGGATATTCGGATCGGGGATGCAGCAATCGACGGGGCAGACCGCGGCGCACTGTTCCTGATCGAAGAAGCCCACGCACTCGGTGCATTTGGCGGGGGCGATGTAATAGATATCTTCCTTGATTGCGGGGCTGGAAGCGCCGTCAAGTTCCCACTGCGCTCCGCCTTCATAAATCGCGGTGTTGGGGCACTCGGGCTCGCAGGCGCCGCAGTTAATGCATTCCTCAGTAATCAGCGTGGACATCGTTACGCTCCCGGAACTCTCGCGGACACCGCGAATACGGGTCCGTAGTTTTCTTTATCGAACGGCAAGAATATCGGCGCCTCAACACTCGGGCAAGAGCACGATCAATTGGGCGTCACCGGCGGCATCGCGGCCACGACGCGCCGGGCAAGCTCGAAGAAGGCGCGGCTGGCGGGATGCTCCGGGTTTTTGATCACGAGCGGCATCCCGGCGTCACCGGCGCCGCGAAGCTCGGGATAGATCGGAATCCGCCCGAGCACGCCGATCCCCTCTTGCGCCGCAATCGAGTCGCCGCCGCCGTGGCCAAAGAGTTCGTCGCGCTCGCCGCAATCGGGGCATTCGAAGTGGCTCATGTTTTCGACGACGCCGAGCAGCGGGCAATGCACCTGCCGGAACATCTTGACCGCGCGCATCGCGTCGAGCACGGCGACATCCTGCGGCGTGGTGACGATGATCACGCCGTCGATTGCGACTTGCTGGGCCAGCGTCAGTTGCGCGTCGCCGGTGCCGGGCGGCAGATCGACGATCAGGAAATCCTGCGTGCCCCACAGCGTATCGCGCAAAAATTGGCGCACCGCGCCCATCACCATCGGACCGCGCCAGATGACGGGAGCTTTCTCGCCAAGGAAATAACCGATCGAGATCAATTTCACGCCGTACTTTTCGATCGGATAGAAATTCTGGCCGCCCGCCGACTTGGGGCGCTCGTCAGTCGTCGCGAACATCATCGGAACCGACGGCCCGTAGATATCGGCATCGAGCAGCCCGACGGACAGGCCGAGTTGCGCAAGCGCGCAGGCGAGATTCGCCGCGACGGTGGATTTGCCGACGCCGCCCTTCCCGCTCGCGACCGCGACGATATATTTGGTCCCGTCGAGCCGGACGCGGCCGGTCTTCTCGCCAAGCTCGGGCTCGACCCGGCGCACGCGCAACTCGACCTTGGCGACGCCGAGGTCGTGGGCGAGCGCGTGATGCACCCGCTCGGCGACGCGCTGCATCACGTCGTCGCGCGCGGTTGCCTGGCGCAGGGTCAGCGCGAAACCGCCGTCGGGAAGCGGCGCGACCTGCTCGACGATGCCGAGCGTGGCGATATCGGCGGCGTAGCCGGGGTAGGTCACGCGGCCGAGGGCCTCGAACACGGCCTCGATTTGAACTTGTCGCGGCATTCGAGAATTATCCCAGAGCCATTAGATTTGCGAAAGCGCGGGCGTCGGTGAGTTCACAGATTCTTACGGCACGAGCCGCCTTTACGGTGGGTTCGTTTTGCATATTTCAGGTTTTGGGGGACGGTAGCCGTGCAAATTATGCTTGATTTACTTACATCTTTTCAAACTCGCGATGGCTTCGATGCGAATTTCGGTCCCCGGCTATTTTTCGCGCGGCCTTGGCCGAATGCGCTCTCGATCGTAGAAGAGCCTGGCTATGTGCATCCGCGTTCACGGGGGGCTACTTTAACGCGTTGCGCCAAACCGCGTAAGGCTGAACAGTTCAGCCATGAACAAATCTGGCAAAAAATCTAACGAGCGTTAGGGTGGACGCGCGACGTTCAGTAGCGTGGGAGATCCGGGATTTCCTTCGACTCCGCTCAGAGTTTGTGAGTTTATTCGAGATCCGGGATTTCCTCGTGGCACAGGCTTTAGCCTGTGACCCTACACCGGCTGAAGCCGGTGCCACCAAGCCACGCGCGGGAATGACATAAGTGGAAGATGCATAGCGGCGCGCTCGAGCGGGCGCCGAATCAACGCGCGCGGACTCGCTGCAAGCCCGTGATAACGGCGTCCGCCTCGGCGGCGATTTGGCGGACTATTTCGCCAGCGGGAAGAATCTCGCGCACGAGAGTCACCGATTGGCCCGCGTACCATGCCAGGCCGCCCAAGTCTCCTTCCATCTCGTCCGATGGCGGCGAGACCGCGTAATTCGCGAGCGGCACTTCGAGGCCGGGGCGTCTGAGCTTCGCGCGCGCGGCGCCTTCGCCCGGACGATTGCCCGATTCGGGGCGCCCCGCCCGCTCCCATTCGGCAACGAGCGGTGTGCGCAGGACGCGATGCGCGGCGTCGGGCCATCCGACGTCGTAGAGCTTGGTGTGGATCGTCTCGGCGGCGTGTGCGGTCAGCAGGCGGCGCTTATAATCGGGATGCGCCGCGCACTCGCGCGATGCGATGAATCGAGTGCCGAAGGCGGCGCCGTCGGCTCCCAGAGCGAGTGCGGCGGCAAGCCCGCGGCCGTCGGCGATTCCTCCGGCGGCGAGCATCGGCAGATGGCCGATCGCGTCGCGGACTTCGGGAACGAGCGCAAGCGTGGTGACGATTCCGCGGACATGGCCGCCCGCCTCGAAGCCCTGCGCGATAATCGCGTCGGCGCCGGCGGATTTTGCGCGCGCCGCTTCGTCAGCGGAACCGCACTGCCATACGACGGTCAGGCCGGCTTTTTTTGCCGCGGGAATCTGCGCGGCGGGATCGCCCCAGAAAAGAGTGACGGCTTCGACCCGTTCGCGGGCGAGCAATTCATATGACTCGGGGCGCAGGAATGGAATAAGCAGATTGACGGCTAGCGGCTTTTGGGTCAGCGAGCGCGCGAGCGCAATTTCCGCGGCCATCGCCTCGAGCGTGAATCCCGCAAGCGCAATTGTGCCGAGACCACCCGCCTCCGAGACGGCTGCGGCAAGCTCAGCGCGCGCAATCCCGCCCATCCCGGCGGAGACGATCGGGAGATCGATTTTGAACAGATCACAGATGCGGGTGTGCAGCATGCGGCGCATCACCTCGATAGGTCGACCTCGGATCGGCCAACAATTTTGGGCGAGGTCATTTCGCGGATCGTTTGGGCGTGGCGCGGCGCGGCGTGCTGCGCGCGGATCGGGTATTTCGGACACGCTCATGCGTCGAGTGAGCGCGGTAGTATGCGGCCAGGACGGCATGCATCCGCGACTGATAGCCGCGTCCTTGGCGCTTGAACCATTCAAGTATCTCGCGGTCGATCCGCAAGGAGACCGGCACTTTGCGCTCCGGAATCACGAGCTTCGCATTGCGAAACCATTCAGCGTCCAGAATCGGCGCCGCGTCGGGGTCAGAGGCGATTGCCTCTTCGATCTCGCGATCGGTGAGTGCGTTGACGCGCGCCCAGTCAGTTTTGCCGCGATGACGAGCGAGCGAACGGGTGTCGGCGAAAATACGCCTCGCGCTCATGCTTATTTGACCTCCGTGCCGAAATAATTCTCACTGCGTCGCGGCGTCGGGTATAGACCACGGTAAGCAGCGCATCGGCAATACCGACGGCGATTACTCTATGTTCACCGTAGTCAAGGCGGTTGTCAGGCCATTCGAGCATGGGACCAGAGAAGATTCGAATTGCGTCATCGAAGTCAATTCCATGCTTGGCTTGATTGGACGCCGCTTTTGCATCATCCCACTCGAATTCCATCGTATATACGTTACGTCAATACGTCAAGCGGGCTTGCGCGCTCTGATCGATAAGGTCAGGGGGATCGGGTCGCCCTTGATGCGCCACCATCGGTCGGCGCCTTGCTCCATGAAGGGAAATATCGGGAAGCAGCACACCGGATGCTCATGCACGAACTCGATTTGCAGGCCCGCGTCGATCAGCGCCGTGACCACGCCGCCGGTGGTGTACATCCATTCGTGCGAGCCGTGCGAGAGTATCGCCGAGCGATCGGAATAGTCGGGGCCCGGCGGAAAATTCTGTTGCGCGGTCTCGAAGTATGAGATTCGCGATCTCAACTCCGCGGGATTCTCAGTGTCGTAGCACTGGGTCAGCGGATGAAACTCGGCGATATAAAACAAGCCTCCGGGTTTGACGAAATGCGCGGCTACTTGTGCCCATCGTTTCAGATCCGGCAGCCAGCACAGCGCGCCGTAGGACGTGAACACGATATCGAACCGCTCCTTGAGCACCTCCGGCGCGGCGTAAATATCGGACCATACGAAGGTCGCGGGAATCTTGAGCTCGGCGCTGAGCCTGCGTGCGGCATCGATCGCCTGGTCCGAGAAATCCAGTCCTGTGACCGACGCGCCTAGCCGCGCCCACGACATCGTGTCCATCCCGAAGTGGCATTGCAGATGAAGCAGCGACTTGCCGCGCACGTCGCCAACCTCCTCGCGCTCGATAGGGTAGAGAACGTTCTCGCCGCGCCGGAAGCCGTCGAGATTGTACGACGGCGCGCGCACGTGAATGTCCACCACGCTGTTCCACATGTCGCGATTCGCTTTCAGCCAGTCTTCCATTTGCGGGTCCAGGGCCTGCGCCCTCTCACTTTTTTCGAGCCTGTCGATTTTCGCGCCGACGCTCGATTGACGTCATCCTGAGGCGTCGGCGAGAGTTCTACGCACTAATCGCTTCGCGGAGATCCTTCGCCGAGCTTGTCCTGAGCGGAATCGAAGGAGCAACCTCCGCTCAGGATGACAGACAGGCTCGGCGCTTATTACGGGCGCTCTTGCGAGTAGTCCCACGAGATGACGCGCTCGGGCTTCATGCGGACGATCACGACCGGGCTTCCGCCCATCGATTTGGCGTAGCGCTCGCCGGTTTTCTTGCCGAGATAGTGCACGGCCATCCGCTTGAGGCGCGCGTCGTCTTTGGCTTCGGTCATCGTGACGCGGCCTTTCAGGATCACGCACTTGTAGGGCGCCTTGCGCGTATCGACGACGAGCGTGACACGCGGATCGTGGGCAAGGCATTTGTACTTGAACGCGCTCGCGGCGGTGTGAAACACGATCTCGCCGGCGCGGTATTCGTACCACGTCGGAACCGCGTGCGGCGCTCCGTCGGGCGCCGTGGCGGCAATCACGGCGATTTGCGGTTCCTTGAGAAGTTTGTCGATTGCGTTCTTTTTCATCGGCATGGCGAAGTATCTCCTTTAAGACAATCCACAGATTACGCAGATTTCACTGATTAACAGACTCAAGCGAGCGCCGCTTGGGCGGCGCTCGCTTGAGAGAATCTGTCTGGCAATCTGTGAAATCTGTGGATGCTTTCTCTTACTTTCCTTTGAAGTTTGGTTTGCGCTTTTCTCTGAATGCGCTGGTGCCTTCGCGCACGTCTTCGGACGGATTCGTGATCATCACGGAGAGCGCGGCGTCCTCGAGCGCGTTGGCCAGCGTCATCTCCTGCTGCTTGTACATCATGCGCTTGGCCATCCGGATCGCGAGCGGGGGCCCGTCGGCGAGTTGGCGTGCGAACTCCATCGTGCGCGCTTCAAGCTTCGCGTGCGGCACGACTTCGGTGACCAGGCCGAGTTCGAGCGCGGTCTTGGCGTCATAAACTTCAGCCAGCATCGTCATCTTGAGCGCGCGGTCCATCCCCATGAAGCGCGGAAAGAAGTACGCGCCACCTTCGTCACACAAGAGCCCGAACTTGAGCGCGGTGTCGCCCAGGCGCGCCTGGTCCGAGGCGATCCGGAAGTCGCAGCACAGCGCGAGCGTCAGCCCGCCCGCGACCGCGGCGCCGTTGACCGACGCGATGACGGGCTTGTCGAAGCGATTGAGCGACAGGACGAGCTGATGAAACCCCTCGCGCATTTCGAGCAGATGGCGCATCGGATGGCCGTGGAAGCTCGAGCGGGTGTCGGGCGCGCCGCTGATATCGCCGCCGGCGCAGAACGCGCGGCCGGTGCCGGTGATGATGAGCACGCGAATCGCGTCATCCTGGCGTGCGAGATCGATCGCGGCGAGCGTTTCCTTGACGAGCGGCTCGCTATAGCCATTCATCCGCTCGGGCCGGTTGAGCGTGATTTTCGCGATCGCGTCGCGCGCTTCAAAAATTATCGTGTGGAAATCCATTAGTGATTACCTCCGTTTGGCGGATCGTTTAGAGCCGCCTGAACCCAATGCCAGCCGTAACCATCGCGGCAGTCTCTCAAGCTGATATACGATCTTTCCGGCGCGAAGCTCCATCAGTCGGATTGCCGGATGGCGCGTGGAGGAATTGTCGAGGATGTGCGCTTGGTCGGCCTGAAGCACCGCCTGTCTAAGATTCCCGAGGCTACGGATGTATCTGCGGCGAATGTCCACCTCCGGTACGTCGTGGCCACCCTTCGCTACGCGAACGCGGACGCGGCTTATCGCCAGCTCGACGTTTCCGAGGCCGACGTAAATCAGTCCGATCCGGTAACCGAAACTTCGAGCGCGAACTATCGTTGCGAGAATCGTTCGGCCAGCGAGAGTGGTCTCGCGCGCAAAGGATCTGCCGGTCTGGATTAGCATCCGCTCGCGCGTGATCGTCTCGATTCCGGCCCGCCGCTGCGTACCCATTGCGTCGCTCTGCCCAAGCCGAGCCGCGAACTCATCAGGATTGAGCAGTTCTTCGATTCCGAAGCCGGCCAACAACTCCCGCCCTGTGGTGCTCTTTCCCGCGCCGTTTGGACCGGCGAGCAACCACATCCACGGCGCCTTCTTCATCGTGAGCCGCTTCTATGCAGCTCGTCGCGGACCGCCTTTTGCGCGGCAAATTCGACCCGAGATCCCAGATCGGGAAAACGCTCCGGCGACTCCAGGTCGAGAAAGGGAAGAGTTCGGCACTCGCCGTCAACGTCGTAGATCACATCGAGCGAGATGATGATCGAAACTTTGCCGAGCAGCGGGGAGCGTGGCCGTTTCTTGCAAATCCATTTTCGTGTTTCGGCAAGCACGACTTTGCGATCAACTCCGAGCGTCGGCGAGTCGTCGTAGATCAAAAGATCATGCCGTGACGCTCTGCGATAAGAAGGCAGCAGTTCGATCTTTTGCTCAGTCGCGGCGTGAACCCGCGATAGCCAGATCTTCTCACGTTCCCCGGGCAGCCATCCGCCATCTGAGAGATCGATCGCGGAATCCCCATTGGATCGCTCGGACAAAGTCATCGCGCGTTGCAGGGCGGGCTTGGTCGCCCGGGTGACTTCGAGACCGATGGTGGGGCCGTCGCCCTCCCGGATCAGAAAATCCGGAGCCTCGCCTTGGTCCGCGATCACGGGGTAATCAATCAGGTCATACGTCGCGCGCGCGAGCAGATATAGCCCAAGCGCGTAGCGCTCTTCGGCCGGCTTGCGGTGGCCTTTGCGCGCACCAACGTCTTTGACTTCGCGCCAGAACTTCTCGACGCCGGCACGTGAGCGAAAGCGATGCTTCACTGTGGGCGCGTGCTTCAAGATCACCGTCCCTTGAAGGTTGGTTCGCGTTTTTCGAGGAAGGCTTTTACCGCCTCGCGATGATCTTCGGTGCGGCCGGTCATCGTTTGCCCCCAGGCTTCGCGATCGAGTAGCTGGCGGAAGTCGTGGTTGATCGCCTCGTTCAAGTTGGCCTTCATGTAGGTGTATGCGATCGACGGTCCGTTGCCGATCTTTTTCGCCAGCTTGGTGACTTCATCGCGAAACGTCGCGGCCGGCACGACGCGATTTACCAGACCGATCCGCAGGGCTTCGGCGGCGTCGATAATATCGGCGGTGAAATAAAGCTCGCGCGCTTTGGCCGAGCCGACCAGCCGGGTGAGCGACCAGGTGCCGCCGTAGTCGCCCGAAAAGCCGACCTTGGCGAATGCGGTCCCGAGCCGCGCGTTGTCGGCCGCGATGCGAATATCGCACGCCATCGCGAGGCTCAAGCCCGCGCCCGCCGCGGGTCCGTTGATCGCGGCGATAGTGGGCTTGGACATCTCATGCAGCATCAGCGAGGCCTCTTCGCCATGGCGCAATCCGGCGACGCGATCCTCGATCGTCGGTGCGGGGCCGCTGGACTCGTTGCGTTCGCGCATCCCGCCAATATCGCCGCCCGCGCAGAAGCCGCGGCCCGCGCCAGTCAGCACGACGCATCCGACGTTGGAGTCGTGCGCGGCGCGCGAGAGGTTCTCGACCAGCGCCGACATCATCTCGCCGCTCATCGCGTTGAGTTTGTCGGGCCGGTTAAGCGTCAGGTACAAAACGCGATCTTTCAATTCAGACAGAAGATGCTCAGTTGCCATCGTAGCCTCCAAACCGATTCGGTTGATTGTGGTTTCGGGGTTATTGGTTTTGCGGTGATGAGTTCGTACTACTTCAAGGCGGCGATAGTGTCGAGTGCCGCCGCGAGCGCCTGGGTCCCGTCCAGGTCGTGTCCCATCGCGGCGGCGGTGTTGAACATCGAAGCGGCAAGCCGCAGACCCGGCAGCGCGACACCGGCGTCGCGCGCGGCGTCGGCGACCAGGCGCAAATCCTTGCGGACCAGCTTGATGAAGAATCCTGGCGTCCAGTCGCGCGCGATAATCTTCGGCCCCAGCGCCTTGAGCTGCCACGAAGCCGCGGCGCCCGCGCCGATCGCCTCGAGCACGCGCTCGGGATCGAGGCCTCCGGCGTTGGCCAGGCATAGCGCCTCGGCTGCGGCCTCGAGCGTGACGGCGACCGCGACCTGATTGCACAGCTTGGTCAATTGCCCGGCGCCCGACGGGCCCATCAGAGTCACGCGATGCCCCAGCAGTTCGAGGATGGGACGCGCATGCGCGAAAGCACCGGCGTCGCCGCCCGCCATGATCGTGAGCGTGCCGTCGCGCGCGCCGACGTCGCCGCCAGAGACGGGAGCGTCCAGGTAATCGACGCCGCGCGCTTTCAGACGCGCGGCGATCGCGCGTTCCGCCGCGGGCGCGATCGTGCTCATGTCGATAACGATTTGCCCGGCGGCGAGCGCGGGCTCGAGCTTGGCGACAGCGGCCTCGACGTCGGGCGTGTCGGGCACCATGATGAAAACGATCGCTGCTCCCGCCGCAGCCTGCGCGGGATCGGCGGCGAGGGTCGCGCCGTCAGCGGCGAGCGCGCGAGCTTTTTCGGGTGAGCGATTGAAGACGCGCACGCGATGCCCCGCGGCTATCAGCCGCCGCGCCATCGGCGCACCCATTATTCCGGTTCCGATCCAAGCGATATCCATGAAGAGATTGTAGCAGAAGAAAAGAGTCCACAGATTTCACAGATTGACAGGCAGATTTCCAGAAGCGAGCGCCGCCTGAGCGGCGCCCGCCTGAACTTTTTTGGCGCGGTGCGAAGCACTGCGCCTCTGAATCACTGAAATCTGTGAAATCTGTGGATTGTATTATTCTGGTTTTTCCGTGCGGGCGGAGGCTTCGGGCGGCGAGGTTGCGCTCAGGAGCGCAAGCGGGACCCAGAGGGTGAACAGAAGGCCGAGAGCCGGGCGATGCCACATCCAGATGAGCCCGTACAAAATATAAATCGCCGCAAACGCCATCTGGAGGGTCGATACGCTCTCGCCGACTCCGGCCCCGGTTCCTCCGAACCGCCACGCCGCCAGCATCGCGGCCAGCAGGATCAGGCCGAAAATCGCGTAGCCAGCGCCATGCGCCCAGGCGATCGAAAAAAACAGGATCGTGAACAGGACGAGTCCGCCGATCGCGACGATCCGGAAACCCGCGCGGGTCTGCAGGAAATAGACGAACGGTTCGAAGGGGCCGGGGTTGATTCGCATCGCCGACTTAATCTACTCGACGCGCGAAGTTGCGCAAGGATGCGCGGGATGAAGATTAACCGCAGATTTCGCAGATTAGCAGTCAGATTTCCGCAGCGCGCGGCGCGTGATCACCGTGGGCGGTCGCCGTTTCCGCGGCGAACGCCTCTGAAAATCTGCCCGTTAATCGGCGAAATCTGCGGTTATCTCTTCTTCTACCGCTGCCCCGGCCAGCGGTCACCGCCCACAACTCGCCATCGCGCGCGAATCTTTTCGTACTCGTCGGCCGGCAGCGGGCCGAGCGCGGCGGCGCGGGCGTTGTGCTCGAAGCGGCCGAGCCTGGTCGTACCGACGATCGCGGCGGTCACGCCCGGGACCGAGAGCGTGAAGCGCAATGCGATAGTGCCGGCGTCGTTGCGGGTCATGAAGTCGTAGTCGAGCGTGGCGAGCCGCTCGCGATAGGGAGCCGAGTACGCGTCTTTACTGTCGGCGCGCCACGCGGCGTTTGCCAGAGGGCGCTTGGCTAGAATTCCCATCCCGCGCTCATGCGCCTTGTGAATTGCGAGATCGATCGCTCCCTGATCGGCGATATTGACGGAAATTTGCAGCGTATCGAAAATTCCAAGCTCGACCGCTTTGAGCGCGCTCTCGCCGTCGGCGCTTATTCCGATAAACCGCGCCTTGCCGGCGCCGCGCGCGCGGGTCAGCACCTCGATCACGCGCGGATCGGCGAGCGTCGCGGCATCGGGGCTGTGGAACTGCATGACGTCCACGTGGTCGGTGCGCAGGCGCTTAAGGCTGCGCTCGATGCTCTCGGCGAGCATCGCGGGTTCCCAATCACCTCCCGCGAGGCCAGCGGCGTGGCCGCACTTGGTCATCAGGACGACATTCTCGCGTCGCCCGGCGAGTGCGACTCCAAGCTGCTCTTCGCCGGAGCCATAGCAGGCGGCGGTATCGATCAGGTTGAGGCCGCGATCGATCGCGTCGTTCAGAATCCGGGCGACTTCGCGCGCCGAGGTTCCGCCATAGCCGGTCTCCGATCCGCCGAAGCCGACCGCGCTGACGCTGAGTCCGGTGCGGCCGAGGATGCGATGCTCGATTGGCATAGAAAGACAATCCACAGATTACACAGATTGCACAGATGAAGAGACGTGAGGCTGCTTCCTGACTGGAAGCATGAAACGCGGGCGGGCGCCGCTTGCGCGGCGCCCGCCTGAGAAATCTGTCTGAGAAATCTGCGGTTTCTTGATTACGCCGCGACCTTCGCCGCGCCGGCTTCGTTCGATTCTCCCGCCAGCGAGCCGCGCTTGGAGAAGGCGACCGCGACGCCGAGCAATACGAGTGACACTACTACAACCACGACGCGCGTAAGGGTTACGTCGTTGATCGCCGTCGTGCAGAAGGGAGCCGCCAGAATTCCGACCAGGTTCATCACCTTGATCATCGGATTGAGCGCGGGGCCCGCGGTGTCTTTGAACGGATCGCCCACCGTGTCGCCGACGATGGTCGCCTTATGAATATCGGTGCCCTTGCCGCCGAGAAAGCCGTCTTCGACTTTTTTCTTGGCGTTGTCCCAATTGGCGCCGGCGTTCGACATGAACACCGCCATCAACTGGCCGGTCAGGATCGTGCCGCCGAGAAATCCGCCGAGCGCGCCCGCGTCGAGTCCGAAGCCGACCAGCAGGGGCGCGAAGACCGCCAGGATTCCGGGTCCGAGCAGTTCCTTTTGCGCAGTCTCGGTGACGATATCGACGCATCGTGCGTAGTCGGGCAGTTCGGTTCCCTTCATGATTCCCGGATGCTCGCGCAACTGGCGGCGGACCTCGAAGACAACTTGGTAGGCCGCGCGGCTGACCGCTTTGATTGCGAAGGAGCTGAACAGAAACGGAACCGCGCCGCCGATCATCAGGCCCACGAACACGGTCGGCATGTTGATCTGGACGCCAATCGCGCCCAGATGCGCTTCATCGATAAACGAGCGGAACAGCGACACCGCCGCGATAACCGCGGTCGCGATCGCAAGGCCCTTGGTGAGAGCCTTCGTGGTGTTGCCGATCGCGTCCATCCAGGACAGCGTGCGCGACGCCTCTTCCTGATGGATTCCCGCCATCTCGAAGATGCCGTGCGCGTTGTCGGTAATCGGTCCGTAGGTGTCCATCGCGAGGATGAATCCGGTCGTGGTGAGGAGGCCCAGTCCGGTGAGGGCGATACCGTAGAACTGGAGCGCCAGCGATTCGTGGAACAGCGCCATCGCGCCGACGATCGTCATCGCAATCACCATGAGCGCCCACACCGAGGACTCGAGTCCCTCGGCCAGGCCCGACAGGATGAGCGTCGCCGGGCCGGTGCGCGCCGAGATTGCGGTCTCGGTGGTGGGGCCTTTATCGGGATGAGTGAAATAGTTGGTGAGCCACAGGGTCACGATCGCGAGGATAATCCCGAAGGTGGCGCAGCAGCCGAAACGCCAGTCGGTCGCCCCGGTGCGCGGGTCCTGCATGTAGAAGTAGTTGACGACAAAGAATCCGATGACTGAAGCGATCGCGGAGACCATGTAGCCGTTGTTGATCGGTTTCATCGGATCGCGCATCGCGCTGCCGGCCGGCACCTTGACCGCCATTATTCCGAGAATCGAAGAGAACACGCCGACGCCGCGCAGGATAAACGCGAACATGATCAGCTTCATCGCGAACATCCCGGAGAATGCGCCGTAAACGGCCTTGAAGTCGGGCTCATTGACCGCGAATGCGGCCAGGATTATCGCGGCGACGAGTGTGACTTCGTAGGACTCGAAGACGTCGGCCGCCATTCCGGCGCAATCGCCGACATTGTCGCCGACGTTGTCGGCGATCGTCGCGGCGTTGCGCGGATCGTCTTCGGGCAAATCCTGCTCGATCTTGCCGACCAGGTCGCCGCCAACGTCGGCCGCCTTGGTGTAGATTCCGCCGCCCACGCGCATGAACAGCGCGGCCAGCGATCCGCCGAAGCCGAAGCCGATCAGCACCTTCATCGCATCCTGCTGATAGACCAGGAAGATGATCGTCGCGCCGAGCAGGCCAAGCCCGACGGTGAACATCCCGGAAACGCCGCCCGCCTTGAAGGCGAGCTCCATCGAGTTCTTGAAGGAAGACAACGCGGCGTTCGCGCTGCGCACGTTGCCCTTGACCGCCAGCCACATTCCGACAAAGCCGGCGCCATAAGAGGCGCTGACGCCCATCAGAAAGGCGACCGAGATCCCGAGCGAGAGCCACAGGTCGTGATAGACGTGGCGGTACATGAAAAACAGGGCGAAGAAAATCAGGACGACGAAGAAGATCATCGTCGAGACTTGGCGGCGCAGATACGCCATCGCGCCCGCCTGAATCGCCTCAGCCACGTCGGTCATCGCCTTGGGACCGGGGTCCGCTTTCAGGACGGTGCGGACCAGGATCAGGCCGTAGCCCAATCCTACGAAGGCTGAAATCAGGATCAGCCACAGCATCATTACCTGCCCGTTGCTCAGCGCCGGCAGTACGATATTCGCTTCACTCATCGTCCGTTCGATCTCCCGAAAAATCTGGGTTTGAGATGCGCCCCGCGCGCGGTAGCCTCTATTGGCTGTTTGCTAAAACCGTCTTCGATAAACGATCACGGCGAGTTCAATCCCCGGAGCGCATCTGGCGCAGTGTAGGTTTTCCGCAGATCGAAGTCCATAACCTGATTAGCGCGAGAGTCGGTAATTTTGACCGTTTAGACTGCGCCCCGCGAAGGTCATTTCCCGTGCGCGAGGAATGGGGCGATATCCACGAGTCCTGCCATTTTCGCCTGCCCTGCCGGTGCGCCTGGGATTTCTCCCGGAGCCCGCCCTGAGCAACGTCGAAGGGGTCCAAATTACGGATGCGCGGGCTTGGTGCCATGACGACCACGGTCTCCGCACAGCCGTCATTCCTCATGCCTCAGCACGACCACGGACCGTCATTTCGAGCCCGCGCCTGCGATCGCGATGATTCCAGCACTTCGCGTCGCAACGGCACGGCCGGCGAGAAATCCCGAGGCGTCCATGCGCGGCGCGATGAACATCGGCGGCCTCTGCGCAGCGCAAAATTGATCTTTTAAGGTTGAATCGCGGGGCGCGCGTGTGTTTATCTGTAAGGTTCAAGACGCCATGCAAGTAAATATCGATACCCCTTCGGCGCTGCGGCGCAAAGTTACCATCGAAGTCGAACCCGACGAGATCAAGCGCGAACTCGATTCGGCGTATAATGAGTTGAAGCGCGGCGTCGTGCTCAAGGGCTTTCGCCCCGGCCACGCACCGCGTCCGCTGCTCGAGCGGTTTTTCGGCGATCAGGTTCGCGGCGAGGTCGTGCAGAAGCTGGTCCGCGAGTACACCGAAAAGGCGCTCGCGGAAAACGCGCTCAAGCCGGTCGTTGCTCCGGAAATCGTCACCGAGGAAACCGACCTCGCCAAGTCGCTCAAGTTCAGCGCGACCTTCGACCTGCGTCCCGAGCTAATCGTCAAAGACTACGAGGGTCTCAAGATTCCCGAGTTCAAGGCCGAGGTCAAAGAAGACGATATCGACAGCACGATCCAGTCGCTGCGCGAGCGGCAAGCGACGCTCAAGAAGATCGAGGGCCGCACCATCGTGCAGGACGGCGACTACGTGCTCGCCACGGTCGAAGGATTCGAGGGTGAAAAGCCGCTGTCGAGTGTTCCGGCGCAGGAGCGGCTGCTTCAGGCCTCGAAGACCGCGGTCGCTCATCAGATTGACGAAATCCTGATCGGCGCCGAAATCGCCAAGACCGCGCGCGGCGTCAAGACTTACGGACAGGATTACGCCGAGAAAGAACTGGCCGGAAAGACCGTCGAATGGCGGGTCAATGCCAAGGAAATCTACGAGCGGATTCTGCCCAAGCTCGACGACGAGTTCGCCAAGGACCAGGGCGATTGCAAGGACCTGGCAGAACTGCGCGTCCGCGTACGCGAGGAACTCGAAAAGCACGCCCGCGACGAGGCCGACGCGCGCGCGCGGCAGGGACTGCTCGATCTCGTGATCGAGCGCAATCCCGTCGAGCTGCCCGAGTCGCTGGTCGAGCGCGAGCATCGCGCGATGGAGCAGGAGCTGCACAACACGCTCGAAGCGGGGGGAATACCGCACGAGCAGGTCGAAGAGCGGGTCAAGGCCTCGGCCGACGAACTCAAGCAGCGCGCCGAAAAGCGCGCCCGGACCTCGCTAATCGTGGACGCGATCGCGGAGCAGGAAAAGATCGAGACCAGCGACGAGGAGCTGGCCGACCGGGTCGCGCTAATCGTCACGCAATCGGGGCGCAATCGCGATCGGGCGGCCGAGTTTTATCGTGACGAAGCCAATCGCGAGGGCCTGCGGATCACGATGCGGCGCGAAAAGGCGCTCGATCTGGTTCTGGCGCGCGCCCAGCGCGAGCAAGCGCCAGCGCAACCGAGTGGCGGCGGGAGTGCGGAGAAAGCGTGAGTCAAGTCCCCAAACAGTTTTTGAAAATCGCCGGACGTTGCCCAAGTATTGCGGAGCGGATACAATTTGATGGCGTCAGCGGCCGTTTGCCATCGTGAAAGCTCCGGCTGCGACGCGGCTCCAGTTTATGAGCAACCTGGTACCGATCGTAGTCGAACAAACGGGCCGCGGTGAACGCGCCTACGACATCTATTCGCGCCTGCTGAAGGACCGGATCGTTTTCCTCGGCACCCCGGTCAACGGCGACGTCGCCAATCTCATCACGGCGCAGTTTCTGTTCCTCGAATCCGAGGACCCGGAAAAGGAAATCAGTTTCTACATCAATTCGCCGGGCGGCGAAGTAAGCGCCGGAATGGCGATTTACGACACGATGCAGTTCATCAAGCCCCCCGTCTCGACGCTGTGCCTTGGGCAGGCGGCCAGCATGGCGGCGATTCTGCTCGCTGCCGGTCAGAAGGGACGGCGCTACGCCCTGCCCCACGCACGCGTCCTGATGCATCAGCCGGCCGGCGGGGCGCAGGGACAGGCGACGGATATCGACATCCAGGCGCGCGAGATGGTTCGGGCGCGCGAAGAGATTAACGTGATTCTGGCGCATCACACCGGCCAGAACGTCAAGAAAATCGAGAAGGATACGGACCGCGATTTCATCCTGGCTCCGGTGCAAGCGGTTGAATACGGAGTCATCGATGAGGTAATCGTTAGCCGGAGGCCCTCCAAGTGAATCGTGGGAGGCAGTAATGGCGAAGCATGACGACCGATCGGGCAATCTGGTTTGCTCATTTTGCGGCAAAAGCCAGGACGAAGTACGCAAGCTGATAGCGGGACCGACGGTCTATATTTGCGACGAATGTATCGATCTTTGTAACGACATAATCGCCGAAGAGACTGACAGCGAAGAGGCTTTCAGCCAATCGTCGGCGGTTCCCAAGCCCGCGGAAATCAAACGCGTCCTCGACCAGTATGTAATCGGCCAGGAACGCGCCAAAAAAATCCTCTCGGTCGCGGTTCATAACCATTACAAGCGAATCGACTCGCAGATGGTGACCGGCGACGTCGAACTCCAGAAATCCAACATCCTGCTGATCGGCCCGACCGGGGTCGGCAAGACCCTGCTCGCGCAGACGCTGGCGCGCTTCCTCCAGGTTCCGTTCACGATCGCCGACGCGACTTCGCTGACCGAAGCCGGCTACGTCGGCGAGGATGTCGAGAATATCATTCTGTCGCTCTTGCAGAACGCCGACTACGATATCGAGCGATGCCAGCGCGGGATCGTTTATATAGACGAAATCGACAAGATCGCGCGCAAGGGCGACAACCCTTCGATCACGCGCGACGTGTCGGGCGAAGGGGTGCAGCAGGCGCTGCTGAAGATCGTCGAAGGGACGATGGCGTCGGTGCCGCCCAAGGGCGGGCGCAAGCATCCGCAGCAGGAATTCCTGCAAGTCGATACGACCAATATCCTGTTCATCTGCGGCGGCGCATTCGTCGGCCTTGACGATATTATCCGGCGCAGGATCGCGGGCAAGACGATGGGCTTTCGGGCCGATCTGACGCATCGCGATCCCAAGACCATCTCCGAACTGCTGCTCGAAGTGCAGCCCGAGGATCTGCTCAAGTTCGGATTGATCCCCGAGTTCGTCGGGCGTCTGCCGGTGATCGCGACCCTGGGCGAGTTGGACGAGGAAGCGCTGGTGCGCATCCTGACCGAGCCCAAGAACGCGCTGGTGCGGCAGTATCAGAAGCTATTCGACATGGAGAACGTGCATCTGAAATTCACCCAGGGGGCGTTGCGCGCGATCTCGCGCGAGGCGCTCAAGCGCAAATCCGGAGCACGCGGATTGCGCGCCATCATGGAGAGCATCATGGTGGACCTGATGTACGACATACCGTCGCAGCCGAATATCAAGGAGGTGCTGATCTCGGAGGAAACGGTGACGCAGAAGGAGCAGCCGCTTTTGGTTTATCAGAAGACGGCTGAAACCGCCTGACGCGAGGGAGACTCGGGATCCACACAGATGCTGTTTCGCAACGACAAAAAAGATAATCGCGACGCCACCGGGAACGTGGTTCCGCTGTTCCCGCTGCGCGAATTGATCGTATTTCCCCACGAAGTTCATCCGATCTTCGCTGGCCGCCAGAAATCCATCAAGGCGCTCGAAGCCGCCGAGCAGCAGAAGAAACCAATCCTGCTGGTCTCGCAGAAGGACGCAAAAATCGCCGAGCCTTCGCCGCAGGATCTCTACAGTATCGGCACGCTGGCGCTGGTGGTGCAGCTTCTGCGCCTGCCCGACGGAACCGTGAAGGTTCTGCTCGAGGGCAAAAAGCGCGCGCGCATCATTCGCTACCTGCCCGACGAAGAGTTTTACCAGGTCGAGGCCGAGGAAATTGAAGAGGTTTACGACCGCTCGACCGAGGTCGAGGCGCTGATGCGCTCAGTCGTATCGACCTTCGACAATTACGCGCGGCTCAACAAGAAGATTCCGCCCGAGATGGTGGCTTCGATCTCCTCGGTCGATGACCCCGCGTTTCTGGCCGACAAGATCGTCGGCCATCTGGGTATCAAGCTCGAGGACAAGCAGGCGCTGCTCGAATTGGCCAATCCGGCCGAGCGGCTCGAAAAGATCCTCGGCTATATGCGCTCCGAGCTGGAAATCCTCGAGGTCGAAAAGCGCATCCGCTCCCGGGTCAAGAAGCAGATGGAGAAGACCCAGAAGGAGTACTACTTAAACGAGCAGATGCGCGCGATCCAGAAGGAGCTCGGCGAGAAAGACGAATTCAAGAACGAGATCCAGGAACTGGAAGAGAAGCTGCGGCAGAAGAAAATGCCGACCGAGGCGCGCGAAAAGTGCGAACGCGAGATCAAGAAACTCAAGATGATGTCGCCGATGTCCGCCGAGGCGACCGTCGTGCGCAACTATCTTGACTGGTTCCTCGCCCTGCCGTGGTTCGAGTACACCGAGGACAAGCTCGACATCAAGGAAGCCGAGCGCATCCTCGAGGAAGATCATTACGGCCTCGATAAGGTCAAACAGCGCATCCTCGAATACCTGGCGGTCGAGACGCTGGTCGGCCAGATGAAGGGACCGATCCTGTGCCTGGTCGGACCTCCGGGGGTCGGCAAGACTTCACTAGGCAAGTCTCTCGCCCGCGCCACCGGCAGGAAGTTCGTCCGCGTGTCGCTCGGTGGCGTGCGCGACGAAGCCGAAGTCCGCGGGCATCGCCGCACCTATATCGGCGCCCTGCCCGGCAAGGTGATCCAGTCGATCCGCAAAGCGGGATCGTCGAATCCGGTGATGCTGCTCGATGAAGTCGATAAGATGTCAACCGACTTCCGCGGCGATCCGTCGTCGGCCCTGCTCGAGGTTCTCGATCCCGAGCAGAATTTCACTTTCAACGATCACTATCTCGATTGCGATTACGATCTGTCCAAGGTGATGTTCGTGACCACGGCGAACACGCTCGATCGGATCCCGCGTCCGCTCCAGGACCGGATGGAAGTGATCCGGATTCCCGGATACACCGAAACCGAGAAGGCGCAAATCGCAAAGAAATTCCTGGTCACCAAGCAGATCGTAGCCAACGGCCTGAAACCCGAGAATATCGAGTTCACCGATAAGGCGCTGCTCGGGATCATCCGCTACTACACGCGTGAGGCGGGAGTCCGCAACCTCGAGCGCGAGGTCGCCTCCGTATGCCGCAAAGTAGCGGTCGAAGTCGTCAAGACCGATCGCAACGCGCACGTAAAGGTTTCAGCGTCGAGCCTGGCGAAATATCTGGGACCGGCGAAGTTCCGTTACGGAATCGCGGAGACCGAACCGCAAATCGGAGTGACGACGGGACTTGCGTGGACCGAGATGGGCGGCGAGCTGCTGAGCGTCGAGGTCACGATCGTCCCCGGACGCGGCAAGCTTACGATCACCGGGCAGCTTGGCGACGTGATGCAGGAATCGGCGCAGGCGGCGTTGTCGTACGTGCGCTCGCGCTCCGATATGCTCGGACTCGATTCGAGCTTCTACCACAAGATCGACATCCACATTCACGTTCCCGAAGGCGCGATTCCCAAGGACGGCCCTTCGGCCGGTATCACGCTGGCGACCGCGCTGGTCTCGGCGCTCACGCGCAATCCGGTGCGCAATGACCTTGCGATGACGGGCGAGATCACGCTGCGGGGGCGCGTGCTGCCGATTGGCGGACTCAAGGAAAAGGTCCTGGCGGCGCATCGCGGCGGCATCAAGACGATCCTGATTCCCAAGGAAAACGGCAAGGACATCAGCGAGATCGCGCCGGCAATTTTGAAAGGTATCCAGCTCATTCAGGTCGAGCATATGGACGACGTGCTGCGCAACGCCCTGGTGCTCGCGGACCCGGAGGCGTTTTTCAAGCCGAGACCGCCGTCGATCAATCCGGCTTTCCTGAACGAACCGGAGACCAAAGCGCCGATCGCCGAAGACGAAGACGACTCGACGGCATCGCCGACGAACCTCTCGTAACCGGGGACGAGAGGAAACTGGAGCGCCGTGGTTCCCGCGCTAGATCGCGGGACACGGCCTAACCGGCGGCGCAGAGCCGCATTGGGCAGAGCCATGACCAAGGCCGAACTGATCGAAGCACTCTCGAACAAGCTTCCACTTCCCAAGGCCGACGCCGAGCGAGCGGTAAACATCGTGCTCGACGACGTGATCGCGGCGCTCAAAGCCGGCGACCGCGTGAACATCTCGGGCTTCGGGACTTTCTCGGCTTCGACGCGGCAAGCGCGCGCGGGCCGAAACCCAAAGACCGGCGAGACGATTCAAATCGCCGCCAGCCGCTCGGCGAAATTCAAGCCGGGCAAACAGCTAAAAGATTCGCTGAACGAAGGCCTCGAGGGCGCGGCCGCACCCAGCGCGAGTTCGTAATCGCCGCCGCCTTCGCGCGCCGCTGACAACAACCATTTGGATTGAGTAAGATAAAGCCCTGCCCGCCCGGGCGGGGCTTGGTTTTATTGCGGGCGGTTAGCTCAGTGGTAGAGCATCGGCCTTACAAGCCGAGGGTCGCAGGTTCGAAACCTGCACCGCCCACCAGTGAAATCAAGTACTTAGGCGAGTTTGAAATTCTGCCAGATCGTCTGGTGCCGGTTTTGGTGCCGGTTCCAAATTAACGATCGAAGGATCGGCGGCGGAGATCCGGAATTTCAGCGCGGCAAAGATGCGAACGAAACCTTTGCCCGGGCACCCATGGAGGTATTCCAGTACTTCACCGATTGGTCGAAGAGCGCCGCAAGCATCCCACCAACGACTTCGCCAGCATCATCGCCAATGCGAAAATAGGCGGGGTGCCGCTGCCCGCACTGGAACTTCTCTGTTACTTGCTTGTGCTTGTGGTAGCGGGCAACGAAACCACTCGCAATGCCACCAGCGGCGGCTTGCTCGCGTTCATCGAAAACCCCAAACAATTCCGGCGGCTCAAGTCCAATCCGACGCTGATCAAGACGGCTGTCGAGGAAATCGTGCGCTGACCTCGCCGGTTATTCAGTTCACGCGCACCGCTACGCAGGACGCCGTCGTGCGCGGACAGAAGATTCGCGCCGACGAATCGGTATGCCTCTTTTACCCGTCCGCCAATCGCGACGAGGAGGTCTTCGATCAGCCGTTCAAGTTCGACATCGGCCGCAATCCGAACCCTTGTAAGCGCCGGAGAGAAAATCCCTCAGTGAAGCGGCCGGATAGGCCGGACGCGCCGGAGTAAAACTCCAGCACGAGATAGCCTTCAGCCGTGGAGGGTTGAAGGCGGAGGGATGAAAGGCATGGAACTGTATGGGCAGGTGCGACGAGCGGTTTATGTTGAGGGGCTGAGCCGGCGCGAGGCCGCGCGGCGATGCGGGATCGACCCGCGGACGGTGGCGAAGATGCTGGCGTTCTCGGTGCCGCACGGAACACCGGCCCATGAACCCGGATTCTTCACTCTCCGAGTGGGTGAAGAATTGGAGGACCCTCATCCGCCTGTGATTCGGCTGCGCTCTACCCATCTTTGGTCCACCTTTGGTAGTGGTCTGAGGTTCGCATCTTGTAGGACCGAAGATCAGGCGAATGTTCTGAGTTCAGATCTTCCTGCCTGAGTGTGCAGTCCGCGGACTCAACTTGTCTCCGCGGAGTCGTAGAAGGAGGCAATCACACGAGCGTCGGCAAAGAGACGCAGGGCTGGTGCGAAGGCCAGAAATTGATCGGCTTGGCTTAGGGGCCTTGATTGACCGCGGGCGACAACTTGGAAATGCTTCAGAGGCCTGGCGGTGCTGGCTCAATCGTTTCCGATTCGGCGATGTCCGTAAACGGCGGCGGGTGATACAAGATGGCGTTGTTCCGCGAGGTTACTGGGATCGATGCGCTGCCTGAATTGTAAAACTGAAAATCCGGCGGGCAAAAAATTCTGCGTCGAGTGCGGCGTTCGCCTGCCGCTGAATTGCGCGGCCTGCGGCGCGCCACACGCAGCCGCTGAAAAGTTCTGCGGCGAATGCGGCACGACGCTCGGACCGACCTCAGCGGTTGCCTCGACGAAGAAATCGAATGATTCCCCAATCCGCGTAGCTGAGACATCCGCCCCTGAAAATCTCGAGGGCGAACGCAAGACCGTCACGGCGCTGTTTGCGGATATCAAGGGATCGACCGAGCTGGAGCAGGACCTCGACCCCGAAGAAGCACGCTCGATCGTTGACCCTGCGCTCAGGCTGATGATCGACGCAGTGCAGCGCTACGACGGTTACGTAGTGCAGTCGACCGGTGACGGGATCTTCGCGTTGTTTGGCGCGCCAGTCGCGCACGAGGACCATCCGCAGCGCGCGGTGTACTCGGCACTCCGGATGCAGGAGGAGCTGAGACGCTATGGGGCCAAGCTCCAAGCGGAGGGCCGCGCGCCAATCGAGATTCGCGTCGGTTTGAATACAGGCGAAGTAGTTCTGCGATCGATCCCAACTGGCGCGGGGCAGGTTGAATACACACCGATCGGGCACACCACCAATCTGGCGTCGCGACTTCAGAGCATCGCGCGTACCGGATCGGCCGTCATAAGCGAGACGACGCGCAAGCTGGTCGAAGGATATTTCGCGCTCAAGCCGCTTGGTCCGGCCAAGGTCAAAGGCGTGAGCGAGCCGGTCAACGTTTACGAGGTGACTGGCCTCGGCCCGCTGCGCACGCGGTTGCAGCGCTCGGCAGGTCGCGGGTTGTCGAAGTTCGTTGGTCGCGAGCGCGAGATGAGCGCAATGGAAGCCGCGGCCGAGCGCGCCAAGTTAGGTCGCGGGCAGCTTGTCGCCGCGATGGCGGAAGCGGGCACCGGGAAGTCGCGTTTGTTCCACGAGTTCAAGGCAAAGAACCAATCGGGCTGGATGGTGCTGGAGGCGTCCTCGGTTTCGCACGGCAAGGCGTCGGCCTATCTGCCGGTGATCGATCTGCTGCAAAATTATTTCGACATTTCCCTCGGAGACGACGAGCGCAGGCGCCGCGAGAAGGTCGCCGGCAGGCTGTCGATGCTCGACCCTTCCCTTGAGGATGCGAGGCCCTACCTGTTTTCCTTGCTCGGCATCGTCGACACCAATGACCCTATGGCGCAGATGGACGGGCAGATCAAAAGGCGTCGCACGCTCGAGGCGATTAAGCGCATCCTGCTGCGCGAATCACTCAATCAGCCGCTAATGGTGATCTTTGAGGATCTCCACTGGATCGATGGAGAGACCCAGGAGTTGCTGAATCTGTTGGCCGATTCGATAGGGACTGCAAAGCTGCTCGTGCTGGTGAACTACCGGCCCGAGTACCGCCATGAGTGGGGCAATAAAACCTACTACACGCAGCTGCGGCTCGACCCGCTCGGCCGGGAGAGCGCCGAGGAAATGCTTGCGGCGTTGTTGGGCGACGGTACGGATTTACTTCCGCTCAAACGGCTGATTATCGAACGGACCGAGGGAACGCCCTTCTTCATGGAAGAGATTGTGCAAGCGTTGTTCGAAGATGGCGTGCTCCAGCGCAACGGGACAGTGAAGCTGTCCAAGTCGATGAACGCGATCAAGGTACCCGCCACGGTGCAGGCGATCCTGGCAGCGCGTATAGATCGCCTGCCTCCAAATGAGAAGGAACTGTTGCAGACCCTCGCCGTAGTTGGACGAGAGTTCGCGTTATCGCTTGTCAGGCGGGTGGTCGACGGTCCGAAAGATGATGAGCTGGACCGAAAGCTTGCGAACTTGCAGATGGCGGAGTTCATCTACGAACAACCGTCCACCGGCGACGTCGAGTATATCTTCAAGCACGCGCTAACGCAGGAAGTGGCCTACAACTCGTTGTTGATCGAGCGGCGTAAGCAACTGCACGAGCGTGTCGCGGTAGCGCTGGAGTCGATTTTTGGCGGGCGGCTCGAGGAACATCTGGACCTGCTGGCGCATCACTATGCAGAGGGCGGCCGCCCAGACCTGGCTGCTGACTACCTGCTCCGCGCCGGACGAAAGGCGCTGCAAAGCGGCGCCACGCGTGAATCCATCACACATCTGTCGACCGGTCTGAGGCTCGTCCAGACATTGCCCCAATCTCTGCAGCGACATCGGGCCGAACTGCGGCTTCAAGCGACATTGGGTACGGCCTATATGCAGGCTCGAGGCTGGGCGGCTCCTGAAGCGGAAGCGCCGTATCTGGCGGCAACCGCGCTGAGCGACAGCGCCGAAACTACCGCCGAAGGAATCTGGATTTTGTGGGGCGCGTGGGTCTATTACTTTGTGCGCGGGCATGTTGAAGAAGCGCTCGCGGCCAGTGAACGCATCCAGACGCTTGCCCAACGCGACCGTTCGGTCGAGTCGCTGCTCGTTGCGGACATGATAGGGTTGCAGGCCACTACGTATGCAGGTCGCTTCCCCGCCGCGCTGCAGCATTGCGAGGAGTTCCGGCGACGCTACGAGCCCGAACAGCATCGACGGTTGACCGACCAATACTCGATCGACCTCGAGCTCGTCAGCGATGTCCATGAGTCCATCGTGCGTTGGATTCTCGGTCAGCCTGACCGCGCCGTCGCGGTTGCGGGACGGGCGCACAGCCACGCAGCCGAGGTGGAGCATCCGTATTCAACCGCTTGGTGCTGCACTTGGGGCCGGATGGTCGCGCTCCTCGCCGGGGACACGACGCACCTGAACGCGAGCGTCGAGAAAGGCATGGCGATAGCAGAGGAACATGGATATGCTTACGTCGCGGCGATGGGGAGAATGATTTCGGGCTGGATCGTTGGACAGCGCGGAGATCCAGCTGGCGGCGCCGCGATCATCAAAGACGGGCTGGCGCAGTTCCGCGCAACTGGCGCAGACATCGCCACTCCATTCTTCGAAACGCTTCAGGCGGAGTTGCTGGTGCAACAAGGTCTCTGCGACGAAGCGCTTGAGTTGCTGCGACTGACGAAGCATCGGATCGCCCAATGGGGGGAACGGTGGCAGGAGGCGGAGGTGCATCGAGTCGAGGGCAACGCCTTAGCCATTCTCCATTCAGGCTGCACCGCATTGGTCGAAGAGAGCTATCGTAGAGCGATCACTATCAGCTCGAGCCAGGGAGCCAAGATCTGGCAACTGCGCGCATGCATTGATCTTGCGAACGCGCTCCGGAACGCGGGACGGATCTCGGAGGCAAAAGCGCTGCTTCAGCCTGTTATGTCCGACTTCATCGATCTCGGGCCCATTCATGATATGAAGAGAGCGACGTTAGTCTGGAAAAATCTTGCCGAGAACTGACGCTCGAAGGGGGGCCAAATGAAGGAACAAGGTCGCTATGACGTCATCGTCGTCGGAGCAAGATGCGCGGGAAGCGCTACCGCGATGCTACTGGCTCGTCGCGGACATTCTGTGTTGCTGGTGGATCGAGACGAGTTTCCCAGCGACATGCCCGCCTCCACGCATCTCATCTGGCAAAGCGGCATCGCCAGCTTAACGAGATGGGGGCTGCTCGATCAGCTCAAGGCCACCAACTGCCCCGCCATGCAAACCGTCAGTCTCGACCTCGGCGGGCTAGTCCTCCGCGGGACACCGCGACCGGCGGGGCTCACCGTCGATGCCTACGCTCCGCGTCGATTTGCCCTGGATAACGTATTGCTCGATGCCGCGCAGAAAGCACGGGTCGAGTTCCGGCAGCGCTTCGTGGTCAGGGATCTGATCCGAACGGACGGACGAGTAAGCGGGATTTCCGGCACCGACGCCTCCGGCTCGGCCGTCGAGTTCGGGGCAAGGCTGGTCGTCGGCGCCGACGCGATCAATTCGATCGTCGCGCGTCTCGCGCAGGCACCAGTATTAGACGAGCATCCGACTCTACAGGGTGTCGTTTGGTCCTATTTCAGCAATCTGCCGGTCGATGGAGTGCAGTTCTTCGCGAGGCCGGGACGTATGATCCTGGCCTGGTCAACCAACGACGACCAGACGCTCGTCGGCATTTGCGCTCGCCAAGAGGCTTATGCGGAACTAGCCAAAGGCCGAGACGCAGACGTGCTAGCCGAACTCAAGTCGCTGATCCCTGCGCTCGGCGCAAAAATTGAAGCGAGCCACCAGGAGTGTAAATGGCTGACTCGCTCGACCAAGGGCATTCGCCGCCAAGCGTCCGGGCCGGGTTGGGCTTTGGTAGGCGACGCCGGTTTGACGATGGACCCGATCACGGCGGCCGGTATCACCAACGCCTTCCGCGATGCTGAGTTGCTCAGCGACGCCATCCACGATGGGCTCGCGGGATCGCAGCCGCTCGACGACGCCGTCGCGGGCTTCGGGCCGGCACGTGACGCGATCTCGATCCCTCTGTATGAGTTTACCCGTGAAACGGCCAAGCTCGATCCGCCATCTCAGGCAGTGATGGATCTGTTCGGGGCGCTGCCGGGGAATCAGGACGCTATTGATTCCTACTTCGGGGTCTTTGCGCAGACCGTGCCCGTGACGGAATTTTTCGCACCCGAAAATCTGGCGCGTATCATTGCCCGCGCGGGCGCGGATTCAGGAGATTCGCTCAAGGCTTGAGCGACGTGCCCGCGTTTCGCGCGTAGAGCATCGCTGTCGCGTGCATTTCCATCCCGACGCCGAGCAAGACCAAATGATCGGTCTTGATTTGGTCATAGCACTTCGCGAGATTGACCGGCACGCTCGCTGATACCATGTCCGCCAACTCGGTCAAGGTACTGATGAAACAGGCCGGGCGGATGCGCTTGTTCCATTCGTCGAAAATTAGCCCGGATGTCTGATGAGCCACCAAGGTGATGTCCCGCCCTGTGAGCCCGTGCTTGGCGAGCAGGCGATTGACGACCATTGGCGGCACCGCCAGACCGAAAGTTCTGACTGCCGATGCGCCCCTGGATGCATCCAGCTCTAACACCGGCGCCGTAAACAGATCTTGCGGACCTGCGTATGTCGGTGGCACCGGACCGACCGCTAGAGCAGCCATGCGCAGCGCGCCATAAAACTGCGAGTTGGTCTCGTTGTCCCAATCGATCAGTGTAAAGAGAGAGTCGTTCGCGGTATGCCCAACCACGGCAGCGCCAGCGGCGTCCGACGCTGCAACGCTCACTGCTTCGTGGCGGTAATCCATGTGTTGGGACCAGTCGACGCCGGCAACGATCAGCGACCGGCCGATCGATCCGGTCTGGATTAGGGTATGGGCCAGTTTCATGCCGTCAAGGAAAGCCGTGTACTCGGTGTTCAGCGCCATCACGCGGCATCGGTCAGGCAACCCGAGCTCCGCATGTACCCCCGCCAGGGCACTTGGGGCGAAATACTGACCTACCGAAACCGTTCCAAGTAGCATATCAACATCGCCCGCCGACAATTTGGCATCGTGCAGCGCCGCGCGCGCGGCTTCGACCGTGATGCTCACGGCGGTCTGCCCCTCCGCGAGGGCTCGCCGGTACTTCAGCCCCTCGAAAAGGTCGCGATCAGGAGGAGGGTTCGCGATGATATAGTCGAAGATGGAATCGTCGTTCCCGCGGATAACATTCCCAAGCGCGTATCCGAGTCCGATGATCCCAATTCGGTCGGCCGAACTCATCGCTGTTTTTCTTTGTGCGCGGCGTGTCTTGCCTTCCACGCCGGCGGTTTCAGCCCGAGCTTATGCTGCAGCATGTCCTCTGCCGTCTCGAGTGCGCCTTCGACCCAGGCCTGTGAATGTGAGTATGCGTCGCCACAGATGTAGACCGGATACGGTGGTTTGGGCTGGACGATTCGCTCGCTGACGTCGTAGCTCCTGACTCCAACCGGCCAGAAATTTGCACCGCCTCCATAGGGGTCTTCCCCCCAGTCACGATAAGCCGCGGCGTACGGCTGGGGTACGACGGAAGGGTCCGTGATGCCGTGCATCTCGAGCAACTGGCGATGCACCTCTTCGACCATTCGTTGCGGCGCTCGATGCTGTGACCACAACGGGGACTCGCCGCCTATAGTCAGATCGCCATGAAACCGTTCGTCAGCCTTGCGCAGGTCCGCCCAGTAATCGAGGTCCCATCCGTCGTCATACATGAGGATGACCGCGTGGCCGGTGGCCGGATCGACCTGCCAATAGTAGCACTGGCGGATCGGCAAATCCGTGGTCGACCGCCCGCTGTGGATCTTGGCCATCAAGCCCGTTCCCGGATTTACAAGTTGAATCTCTTCCCACCAGGGTCGCGAATAGCAGATCGCAAGCTTGAAGAGCGGGATGGGCACGACGGACCCGATAAGGTCGTGCACGTCCGTGTTTTCGGGACCGAGAACCGGACCGATCTGTTCAATCAATTCCAGAGAGCGGCGCGGCATCGCAAGGATCAGGTGTCTGGTCAGTACCGTGTGCTCGGTTCCGTCCTTGCTCAGCGTCAAGGTGATTAGGCCGTCTGGTCGTTCGCTGGTAAAACTTTGTAGACGGCTATTGAGATGAATCTCGCCGCCGTCGCTCTTGAATTGCTCCGCCAAGGTCAGCGGGAGGCTGTCGTATCCGTCGGTCAGGTGGCGATAGGTGACCAGCGGGCCGTAGTCACCGACATTCCACGGAAACCCATCCGCGGCATTCCAGGTATGCAGAATGCTGCTGTAGCCGCCGCTATCCTCCGTCAGAGCCAAGGCCTCGTGACCGAGCACGCGCGCCATCAGGAATCGCAACGGGAGGTCCGAGAGGGGGATGCCGTCCAGGGTGCCTTCCGTCGTAAATTTCTTCCAGTCTGCGTCGCTCATTTTCGTGGACAGTTCGTTCCAGGCGTTGATCTTGATTCCGACCGCCCGCTCGATCGAATGCGCGAGCACCTGCATCGCCGAATGCGCCGTCAGGTTTCTCAGAGCGTGCGGCGTGAATGCCGTCCCGAGCTGATACGGTAACTTCGACGCATCGGTGAGTTCGAACATCCGCAGCATACGGCCGCGGATGTACGAGATGTTCTGCGGCTCGTCTGCCGGAAGCGACTCCGTCTTGAGCGCCAGATGCTCAACGAGCGCTGACACCCACGCGTGAGCGGGATCGATGTAGCGCATGCCGCCCAATTCGACGCGAGCTTCGGGGATCCCCGGCGGAATTACTGAAAGCAACCGGCCACCCAGTCGGTCGCTCGACTCGAACAGACCGACCCGAAGTTTCGCCGCGTGGGCAGTCGCATCGCTCAGCAGGCGCCATCCACTATAAATTCCGGAAGCACCGCCGCCGACAATCGCATAGTCCAGTGTAAGATTCGTTTGGCCGGTCATGCTTTCTCTTTTGCCCGAAGGCGAACTATCGGTACGCAGGTGCCGGCAGGGTCGGCCAACCGTAAGGCGGCATCGCAGCGGTGTTTATGTTCGCGATGATCACTTGTGGTCGGTTGGCCCCGGCCTGCCGAGTCGCGGCATGGAGCGCCGCCCCGAACGCAGACGGGCCCTGGTCACGCCGGATTTCGACGGCTTGCGCGCCAAGCCCTTCGGAGAATTTCACCAGGTCCGGCGCCCCAAGGTCGTAGTACTGCTTCCAGCTGGCGGAGGGCGGGAACAGCTCTCCCATCCCCTGGCTCACCATCGACAAATCGTTGTCTTGCAGCACGACCCAGATCGCGCCAATGCCGTACTGTGCCGCGGTCGAGACTTCCGCCCCGTGCATCAGAAAAGCGCCATCTCCGACCAGACCCACGCATGTCTTGCCGGGTGCTCCGACCTTGCCGCCGATCGCCGCGCCGACGCCAAATCCCATCGGACCCATGCCGAGAGCCGAGTGGTAGCGCACGGGCGGATCGATAACAAAGTTGTTGAGAGACCACCCGACGCAATTTCCGGCGTCGACAAAGATATGACCATCGGAAATGACTTCGTTGATCACTCGCACAAGAGCTGCGGGATGAAGCGGGGACTCGTTCGATGAGCGCCCTTGCGGGTTTGAGAACGGTGAGTTGCTCGCCTTGATCTCAGAAATCATGCGCCAGCGCTCCGCCGCTTTGGTCGCGTCTGGGCGTTGCATCTGGCTCAGGTCGCACAGCGCGTCGATCGTTGCCCCAACCTCCGCGACGATCCCTCGCGTAATCGAAAATGTGCGTCCGATCACCCGTTGGTCCAGGTCGACCTGCACCAACCTGGAGGTCGGAATCAGGTTCCTGGAGTAGGGATCCTCGTCCACGACAGTCGTGGCCAGTTCGCCGAGGCTGGACCCCAGCACCAGCAACGAATCGTAGTGGTCCGCGGACTTCGGCGACTCGATGTACAGGTTAGGCCACGGGCACGCGCACATCCCGTAGTTGCGCAGCGACAGTGCGTGGCTCTCGGGGAAGATGCCCTTCGCGTCCGGTGTCGTCATCACAGGGAGCGCGAACCTTTCGACGAGCTGGGTGAACCTGTGCAACCGCCCCGGGTCGTTGAGAGCCTGACGAGCGCCATTCCCGAGGAAGACCAATGGACGTGTGGCGGCCGCAATTTCTTGCAACGTCTCGCGCAACTGGTTGACGTCTGTCCCACGCGGCACCGTCCGATATTCGTTTGGCGAATCGGGAAACGAGATCCGATAAGGGTGATCCTTGTCGTCGCCGGTGACGCAGGTGCCCGCGATGTCGTTTGGGAGGCTTATGTGCGAGGCGCGGGGTGGCTGCGAAAGCGCCACGCGCAGCGCCTGCTTGAACAGTGTGGCGAAGTTCTTCTCGCTGGAAACCACCGCGCTGTACTCCACGGCGTTCCGGAAGATCACGCCGATGTCGAGTCGCGCATCCGCGCCTTCCTGAAGATAGCTTTCGCCGTAGTATTGCTGCGGCACCTCTCCTGTAATGGTCAGCAGCGGGCAGTTCGAGGTTTGAGCATTCATCGCGCCGGTCAAAGCGTTGGTCGCCGACGGTCCGGTGGTAGTCAACACGACGCCGAGTTCACCAGTCACCATCGCATACCCATGAGCGATATAGGCGGCGCCCGTCTCGTGACGGCACACAAAGAAATCGAATTGGTCTCGACGCCGCTTGAGCTCGTTGAGAAGGAAGACAAGCGCGCCTCCGGGCACGCCAAAGATCTTCGTCGCGCCCTCAAGCGCGAGATAATCCAGCAACAGCTCGGCCACAGTCAGGCGATCTTTCACGCGCGACTGGCCGTCGTCGCGCCCGCGCGCCAGATGCCGCAGCAAAGCTGAAACTTCGCCGGCGTACGGCGTCACGCTTGCGGATGACCCCCCCGCGAGTATCGCGGCGGTGGCCTCATCCACCGCGCCCGTCGCCGCCAGACCGTGCGTCTTCTGATACTGCTGCAACGCCTGTCTTGTCGCCGGACCGAAGAACCGGCGATTCGCCTCCGACGCTGCTATCCGGAATCCCTGTTCGACCAGGGAGTTCTGCAGGCGCGACACCTCGGCGCCGTAGGTCCCCACCGAGAGCCGTACACTTGCCATCTCAGTTTCTCTGGGCCGCCACCGTCCGACTACCCTTCGCGCCGTTCAGTGTGGACTCGTCGATCTCGAACGACACCTTGATCTCGACCGTGATGTCTGCGACCAGCGCTACCTGTCCGACCGCCGAGCGAACGTGCTTGCCGTGTTCGCTCCCGAATACCTCGACCATCAGATCGGAACATCCATCGATAACCTTCGATTGCTGGTTGAACGTCGACGTGCAGTTCACCATGCCCTCGAGCTCAATTACGTTTTGCACTCTGTCTAGTGTGCCCAACGCCTCTTGCGCCACGTACAGCAGGTTCAGCCCCGTAAGTCTTGCCGCCGCCCTCGCATCGTCAATCGATACCGAATCGCCAACCTTGCCTGTGTACTTGAGAGTGCGCCCAAAAAACGGCGCCTGTCCGGACAGCAGCAACTGGTTGCCCACGATACGATACGGTAGATAGTTCGCCACCGATGCGGGCGGAGGCGGTACCCCCTCCGCACCTGCAATCTCGTTGAACTTCTCGTTGTAGCCCTTCGCACCCGAGTGATCACCTTCGTGCGGGTGCGCCGGATGGCGCGTGATGGACTGAGGACCGGCTCCCATATCGCCCGGCGCACCGACCGCGGTGGGTCGCGACTGATGACCCGCCGAGGCTGACACTGCGGCGGCGTGCGGCGATGCGCTTGCGGATGATCCCCCCGCGAGTGCTGCGGCGGTGGCCGCGTCCACCGCGCCGGTTCCCTCCAGGCCGTGCGTCTTCTGATACAGATGCAGCGCCTGTCGTGTCGCCGGACCGAAGAATCTTCGATTCACCTCCGACGCTGCGATCGGGAATCCCTGTTCCGCGAGCGAATGCTGCAGCCGCGACACCTCGGCGCCGTACGCCCCCACCGAGAGCCGTACACTTGGCATCTCAGTTCCCCCGCGCCACCGCCACAATCAGGCAGAACTTCTCGTTGTAGCCCTTCGCATCCGAACTATTCGGCATTTGAGTCTCCGCGAGTCGCGTTACCGGAAACGGACGGGGCTATTTCTTTATCGCCTTGGAAAAATCAATCTTTACGAAGGCGCGCGCGTCGCTAGCGACATATTGCACCCGCTCAAATGTTCGAAAAAAGTACTGCCCGGAGTCGTCCTGATTCGTCGGCTCGGTGACAGGATCCGTATCGACATAGATTGTCGTAGGGTCTCCGCCGGTTGCGATAAGCAACGACATACCCCGGGGCATCACTGCGCTCGCGGAGATGCTTCCACCGAGCAACGATGGAGACAGGACTTGATTTGTCGGAGTGCCGTTCACCGTCGTGCTGTTGGTGGCGATGAACGCGTCCAACCCTTGAATGAGATAGTAGGGCCCCGACTGGCTCGAACCTATCAAGTTCATTAGTCCTTCCGTAACCGCCTGTAGAATCCCCTTGCCATCATTGTCGGACTTAGGACCGATTTCGGGTACGGGAATCGTGTCTTTGGCCAAGCCCAGGAGACCTTTGCCCAGAAAACTCTTACCCGATTCAATTCGCACGGTTTCCGGGAGCTTGGCTTTCTCCCCAAGCAGGAACACCAGATCCTCAGCTAGCGCCAGGTCTCTCGCCGCGAGCTTTGCGAGCTTCAACGCAACCGAGCCGGTCGGGTCCTGGACTTGACCGTTGGAAAGCGAAAATTTCACGGCGAGCTCGATATAGGGCTTGGTCAGACCCTCTTCGATGCTCATCTGCCTGATGTTGAGGGGTTCGTCGGGAACTGACACGCCCGCCAGCTGCGTGCCGATTATAACGGTCTGCACTACCCTGATATTCTTCAGCGTAGTGTTGACGCCAAGATCGATTTCAGGCCACACCGAGCCGGAGTCGCCGCCCCAAAACGCTGCTCGCTTCGGATTGTTCGTTGTCCCAGTTGTTGCGCGAGTTATCGGCGTTGCTGCTGCGGCTTCCATCATTTTCTCCTTGAGATCCGGTTCGTCTTGCGGTCACAAATTAACATTATAACTGCATGTTCTCTTGGCTTCTGGCTTGATCGGCCAACCCGATTCGGAGCCGACGTCTGCCTGTGCGAGGTCACTTGTCTACCGCGAAGCGGCTCGACTGTACGTCGTCTGAACCTTTTGGACAAGTCAGCGAAGGAAATAAACGAGGACCTGGCCTGGTCTGCCCGGGGAAATTCGTTCTAGCGGAAAAACTAGTTAAAGCGAATACAGGAGGGACCCGGGATGGTCGAGGCGATCGCCAAAGGCCGCCAGCCCGCAGACCTCAGCACTCTAGCCATGACCCAAAGAATCGAACTCTCCTCGCTCTGGAGCGCGCAACAGCAAGCGCTCGAACCCCGATAGATTTACGCGGCTGAGTCGCTTGCGTTAGGGGTTCAAGGACGTACTTGGCTTCCCGCAGGATGGTCAGCCGGTTCGCAGATGGACATGCCAAAATCGCGAACAGAGAATCTTGCGCGAGTTTTGCGCTCAGTAGCCCCGAGAGAGCCGATTCGATCACTCCGGCGCAAATTGAGGCATTTCGCGACAAGCTCGCGGAAGAGCTTTCCGCCGCGACCGTCAACCTTCATCTGAAGTTGCTTCGCGCGATCTTCATGCGCGCCGTTCGCACGCAGTCCGTCGCGTCAAACCCAGTAAGCAGGGTCAAGTTCTGCAAGGAAAAAAATAAGCGTCTTCGCTGGCTCAGGGACGATGAGGAATCTGCGCTTTTTGACGCCCTACCGAACTGGCTGAAGCCGTTAGTGACCGTCGCACTGAACACCGGGATGCGAAAGGGCGAACTCCTGAACCTCCGCTGGCGTGATGTCGATTTCACGAGCGGGACGATAACCATTCGTGATCCCAAGTCAGGCGAAGACGAGCACGTCCTTATGAACTCGACGACCCAACAGACCCTGAAAAGTCTCTGGGATTCATCGACGAAGGTCGTGCAATTGAAGGCGGGCGGTCCGGACAGAAGCTCTTTCGTGTTCACAGCACCGAGAGGAGGATTCATCCAGAACCTCAAGCGATACTGGTACCCTGCCCTTCGTCGCGCCGGCATAGACGACTTTCACTTTCACGATCTCCGTCACACGTTCGCCTCGCGCGCGGCAATGAGCGGCGTCGATCTCTACACACTGCAGGCGCTGATGAGACATCGAAGTTCACTTATGACGCAGCGGTACGCGCATCTGAGCGCGGCACATCAGCGCGAGGCAATCCGCCGCTTAGACGGTTGGCATGAGCGGCAAAATACGATCGCAGAACGACGATCGTAAAACTGAGCCCCTAATTTCGGTCACCTCTAATCCAATGCTGTCCGCCGAAAGCGCGGCGTGTAAGCCTCTCCGTCGGCTGATCGCCGGACGGCCTCCCCTTCCAGTGCGGATCGATCAAACCGACCCGACCTGCTAAAATATTCCGCCGTAGAGGATGAATTATGCTGCATCAAGAGAGAACATTCACTCCCAGAGAGGCGGCGGTCGTGTCGGGCGTTCCAGTCAAGACGGTGCATCGAGAGATCGACGAAGGGCCTTTGAAGCCGAAGCGCCGGAGGCCTGGAAGCAAGAGAGCGCTCAGCGAACAGGACCTCTTCTATTTGGCCGTAGCGAAAGGTCTTGATACGCGCCTGGTCCAACTCACCAGTGAGGGCAAAGACAAGCTTCACGATG